>ENA-OQRA01001191-OQRA01001191.1-human-gut-metagenome-genome-assembly--contig:-NODE-1191-length-14529-cov-4.384483_pt1 | contig 14529 bp, 17 predicted proteins | sample MGYA00243238_ERZ505106 | MGnify/ENA primary metagenome ERZ505106 (study PRJEB26097, sample SAMN02711298) | human gut metagenome | biome: Gut microbiome | host: Homo sapiens | place: Denmark...
ATAACATATACATCCTTCTTTGTCAACTATAATTGATAAGTTTTTTCAAAATTTCTGAATTTATACCACATAGTCAGGATTTTCTTAAACAATCACCGCAGATACCGTAGAAAAGCATGGTGTGTGATTCAATCTGACCGTCGAAACTTTCGGATGCGAGATGGTTGATCTTATCCATGTGATCAAAATCCATATCAATCATTCGCTTGCAGCACTTGCAATAGAAATGATAATGCGGATTGGTACGTGCATCAAAACGATCGCCGCCATCGGGTGTTGTAATTTTAATCGCCTCGCCTATGTCGGCAAGCAGATTTAAATTGCGGTAAACGGTTCCGAGACTGATATTTGGAAATTCTTCTTTGATATGCATATATACAGTATCTGCTGTTGGATGTGTTGTAACAGAGGAAAGATAATCCTTAATAGCCTCACGCTGTCTGCTGTATTTTAAACTTGCCATTGATGTCACCTCCTACAAATAGATAATAATAATAATTACTAAAATCATATTATAATAATATTCTTATAATGTCAATAAAAAATTGTATATTGAATAAAAGAATAAAAAATGGAAATACTGTTAAGCGAGATGTAATAATTTGTAACAAATATGACGAAAAAACAAAGTGTATAAAGAACGGTGTAGAACTGTGTACTACGAAATAACTGAGGAAAACTTGACAATGTGAAATTTGATTGATATAATATCACCGTAACAAATGTAACAATTCTGTAACATTTACAAAAGATAAGAATACATGAAGGAGGGAGATTTATGCATTCAAATCTAAAAAAAGGATTGTTCCTAGTTACCTTGACAGGAGCTATTGGAGTTTTCCCAGCTACGGCATATGCTTCTGATATCGAGGATAATCAAACTATGCCAGGAGTGGGAATTGAGCAGGTGCTGAATGATTGTTATTCTTCACAGAAAGAGATTCAGGTGGAAGATTATCTGGCACCAGAATATAAGGGCGAGTATTTAGATATGGCATTTGCCAATGTAACGAGTTTTCTGTATGTCAGAAGCGAACCGACAAAGGAAAGTGAATATGTCGGAAAGCTGTATCCGGGATACGCGGCGAAGATCACAGGTCCTGTGGGAGAATGGACGGCAGTTGAATCGGGAGATGTCACCGGATATGTAAAAACAGAATATATACTGACAGGAGCAGAGGCGCAGACGTATGCGGAGAATCTGGTAACGGAAGCGCAGCAGGAAGGAAAAGAAGAAGCAGAAGCATTTAACTATGCAGTGTCCAGGGAATCCGAAGAAGCGCAGATGACGCAGGAAGTCCAGGAAAATGTACAGCAGACGGAGACTACCGAAGTTTCCGCACAACCGGCGTCAAATGGACAGGCGATCGTTGATTATGCATGCCAGTTCATTGGGAATCCGTATGTCTGGGGCGGCACAAGTCTGACAGATGGGGCAGACTGTTCCGGATTTGTACAATCAGTATTTGCGCATTTTGGAATCAGTCTTCCACGGACAACGTATGACCAGATTTATGCCGGCGTGGAGGTAAGCTATGATCAGGCGATGCCGGGAGATCTGATCTGTTATGATGGCCACATAGGAATTTATATTGGGAACGGTCAGATCGTCAATGCACAGAACCCGGAACAGGGAATCGGGATTTCACCGGCGACTTATACGACAATTCTTTCAGTAAGAAGAATCGTGTAAAAAGCCTGGAAACACCAGTGAAAGCAGACATTTGAAAAATGCGAAAATGCTGAATTTCCGTGGGTTATCCACATTGTCCACATAAAAACATACGTTTTTTGTGGAAAACGGGGGAAAATATTTTACAAAAGCAAAGAAACCTTAATATCCGAGCAATACAGTCGGATATTAAGGTTGTTTTTTGGGATAAATGGTATTATAATAAGGGATACGAAAAGCAAAGGAGGAAGAAAGATGGCAGTCGAAGTAACAAAAACAATGACAATTGGCGAATTACTTCAGGTAGCTCCACAGACAGCACCGGTTCTTATGGAAGTTGGAATGCATTGTCTTGGATGCCCGGCTTCACAGGGTGAGTCTCTTGAAGAAGCAGCAATGGTTCATGGAATTGATGCAGATCTTCTTATCGCAAAGATCAACGCACTCTTAGCAGCTGAAGCATAGACCGTGAATAAATAAAAGATATAATTTAACGGGGACGACAGATCATTAATCTGCCGTCCCCGTCTTTTTTCGCCAAGTTAAAAATTGTGGATTTGTCTGTTATTTAAATGAAGTCAGAGTCTGTATTGCGTTTTTGGCAAGGATCATATCACAGTGTTCTTCCAGAAATGCAAGTGATATACCACCACCCTGTTCCGGTGAACCATACTCGGAGAGCATATTACAGATACGGTTAAAATCAGAAGACGGATGCTCTCCTTGTGCAAGTGTCAGGATGTACATGTTCTCTGCTTCATCCTTGTAAAGTGTGTTCGGACCATCATACATCTCAGCTAAAAAATGACTGGCATGAATCACACTGTCAAGTCTTGAGAAAGAGAAAAGCCGGACCGGTGGAACAGAAGGTTCAGCAGGAGCTGCTTCTTTGGCTTCTGAAGCAGGAGCCTGTTCCTGGACCGGAGTATCGGCAAGTGCTTCCGGGTTCTCCGGGAGCTGGGATACAGCCTCTTTCATCTGGCGGAGAATGTCGAGAAAATCTTCGGCTCCGTCAAGTTTTTTCAGATGTTCCAGCACGGATTTGTGCTTATCAGCAGCTTCGTCCGAAGGAGTAGGTGTGAATCTGGAAAAACGGGTATCCAGTTCATCCGGATCATCAACTTTGGTTATATTCAGAACAATAGAATCACCGGCGGTCGGGATTGCTTCGATCATCAGTGGCAGATTGTCGCTTTCAAATCCAAATTCAGAAGCGGCCTGCTGCATCATCTCGCGGAATAAAGACTTTGCCTTCTCGGAGCCGTAAGCAAGCTCGCTGAGCTTTAACTGTCTCTGAGCGAGATCATCACGGGTAAGTGTGCAGCGGATCTGATTATCATTTATCTTTTCTATCTTCATAAAGTATCACTTCCTATTCAATCAAAAATCTATCTGAACAATTACTAATAGTATAAACAAAAAACGGAACGATGTAAACAAAATAAAAAATAAAAAATGCTTGCTTTTTTATAAACTCTTTCTTATAATGGCGTTACAGGAAAATAAGACAGACCAGTCAATCGCACAAATCTTGAATTTATCATACGCATTTCGCACACAGCGTACAGAATCAAGTACATTCAGGTCATATCAGACGATTTATCAACAGAACCTAACAATTGAACCGAAGTATGGACAGTGATCATTTTCTTGTCATCGGAAAAAGCACAGGAGAAGTAATATATCACAAGTGTTGCCTTATGGTCGCTTTTTGCCGTAAAAACTGTCTGACTCAAGGGGGAAATATGGACGAGCAAGAGAAAAAGTATCAGGATTTATTTACAGAACTGACAAATTATGAGCGTAGTGGTGTCCGGATGCAGATGAATGGCTTTCCGGCAAGTCCGCTTCAGATCGTGTCAGCGCATATGGTAAGAGAAGAAAGTAATTATATGCGGGATTATATTCTGGATGAACAGGGAATGATCCGGGAACTGGATTTTAACAGTATAGAAACAGACCATTCACAGGTGGAATGAAAAAGCAGAGCCCCCTCGCCAGGACATGACCTGTGGGGAATGGAAATAGTTTTCAGATGTGTACAAATGGCAGATATATGTGGTATAATAACCTAAAGTGTGCGCATATTACAAGCTTGGTTAAACTGTGAAAATATGCTGCAAACAGGAGGTGTCATGTGGACGAAAGAAGAATGACCAATGAGCAAAGGGAAAGAGAACGCAGACGCAAAGCTGCGGCAGCAAGAAAAGCTGCTGCAAGATACGAGGATCCGGGCGTAGGTTATCAGAGACGGAGAAGAGCAAGAAAAAGACGTCGCCGTGTCAGAAACGTGTGTATTGCATTGCTGGTGATCTTTATAGTTGTCATTGGGCTTGCCGGTGGAACAATATACTGGATAAAGTATGGGCCGACAAAAGAAACCTATGATTTGAATAAATATTTTGGAATTACGGCAAAGTCGCAGATGGGTGTAACGATCAACAACGAGGTACTGGATGCTCAGGCAATTACAGAAGGCGGAACTGCATATCTGTCTTATAACTTTGTACAGGATTATATCAGCGATCGTTTTTACTGGGATTCCAATGAGCATATGCTTTTGTATACACTGCCGAGAGATATGGTAAAGGCAGCGGCAGACAGTAAGGATTATTCTGTTTCAGATACTGTGAACAGTGAGGATTATACAATTGTAAAGACAGAAGGAGATACAGCATATATTGCACTGGATTTCCTGCAGAAATATGCAAATTTTGACTACGAAGTTTATAAAGATCCGGCAAGAGTCGTGATCACCAGTAAGTTTGGAGAGCGTCAGACGGCAAAGGTTAAGGATGATTCCCAGGTAAGGATTCTGGGAGGTGTAAAAAGTCCGGTGCTCGAAGAAGTGAAAAAGGGAGATAAGCTTACGGTTCTTGAAGATGTAAGTGACTGGAAAAAAGTCTGTACAAAGTCCGGAATTGTCGGGTATATTCAGAAGTCAAAGCTGAAGGATGCCAAGAAAGAGACAATCTCAAGAGAATTTGAGGAACCGGATTATACAGGAATCAAGAAAGATTACAAGATCAATCTGGTATGGCATCAGGTCACAAGTGAAGCTGCCAACGAAGGGATTGAAGATGCGCTTGCAGCTACAAAAGGACTCAATACGATTTCCCCTACATGGTTCAGTGTAACGGATAATTCCGGAAATATCAGTTCCATTGCAAGTACAGACTATGTGGATTATGCACATCAGTGTGGACTGGAAGTATGGGCGTTGGTTGATAATTTCGACCAGAATGTAGACGATATGGAGCTGCTCAGTCATACTTCAAGCAGGGAGAATCTGGAGAATCAGCTGGTAAATGCAGCACTTCAGAATGGAATTGACGGAATCAACGTGGATTTTGAACAGATACCGACGGATGTCGGAGAGCATTACATTCAGTTTATCCGGGAGCTTTCTGTGCTGTGCCGGGTGAACAATCTGGTCCTTTCTGTAGATAATTATGTGCCGAAGGGTTATAACACACATTATCACAGAGAAGAACAGGGGGTTATGGCAGATTATGTGATCATTATGGGATATGATGAACATTTTGCCGGTTCCTATGAAGCAGGTTCTGTGGCATCTTACAATTATGTAAAAGAGGGAATTGAAGAAACCCTGCGGGATGTACCGGCAGATAAGGTGATCAATGCAGTGCCATTCTATACAAGGCTGTGGAATGAGACACCGAAGACGGACGAAGAGCGTGCGGAAGATCAGGGAACCGAGGCTGCAAGCTATTCAATGAAAGTTACCAGCGAAGCACTTGGCATGGAAGAAGCGGCACAGCGGGTAAGCGAAGCCGGAGCAACTGTGACATGGGATGATACGGCGAAGCAGAACTATGCAGAGTGGCAGGGAGATAACGATTCAACCTACAGGATCTGGCTGGAGGATGCTTCTTCACTTGAAGTCAAACTCGGACTTATGAAGGACAATAATCTGGCAGGAACGGCGGCATGGAAACTTGGATTTGAGACTTCCGATATCTGGGATCTGATTCAGAAATATGTAAACTGATTACATAATGAGAAAGGTATAGAAAAGAGCTTTCCATGCATATATTTGTAAAAATATATGCAGGAGGCTCTTTTTTTGAATAAAAAAATCAGTGAAATGGTAAAAAGGGGGAAAACTATTTTCAAGAGCAAAATAAAGTGGATTCTGGCTCTTATTTTACTGACGGGATGTATTTATGGCAGCTATACATTAAGCAGGTATACCGAGGCGGATCAGGTGGAGGCAAAGCAGGCTCAGGTAATCCTGGATGCCGGACACGGGGGAAGTGATCCGGGAAAAATCGGGCTGAATAACCTTCTGGAAAAGGATATCAATCTGGCAATTACTAAGAAAGTGAAAAAATGTCTGGAAAAGGAAAAGATAACAGCAGAGCTTACAAGAAAAGAGGATAAAGGGCTTGTAACAACAGGAGACGGAAGTAAAAAGACAGAAGATATGCAGGCAAGAGTGAAGATGATCAACGAGACGAAACCTGTCCTTACAGTGAGTATCCATCAGAACAGCTATGAAGACCCGGAAATTCATGGAGCGCAGGTGTTTTATTACAGCCATTCCCGGGAAGGAGAGGCTGTTGCGAAGATCCTGCAGGAAAGTTTGCAGGAGATTGATCCGGAAAATCACAGGCAGGCAAAAGCAAATGAGACCTATTATCTTCTGAGGCGGACAAAAGTGCCTACGGTGATCGTGGAATGCGGCTTTCTGACTAATCCGGAAGAGGCAGAAAAATTGTCGGGAGAAGAATATCAGGAGCAGGTTGCAGAAGCTGTTGCCAAAGGAATCGCAAAATGTCTGGAATACCTGAACGAGTATGGAAATTAAAATTGCCATGCCATGTGGATAATGCTATAATGAAACACATGGAAACAATAATAAAAAAAATAGACAGAAACCAAATAGATCAGGTGATTATGGAAGAAGCCGGTTCAATCCTGAAGAATGGCGGTCTGGTAGCATTTCCGACAGAGACAGTCTACGGACTGGGGGCAAATGCGCTTGATGAGGAGGCAGCGAAAAAGACCTATGCAGCAAAAGGACGCCCGTCAGACAACCCGCTTATCGTCCATATTGCGAGACTGGAGGATCTGGGTGCGATCGTTGAATCTGTACCACTTATTGTAGATGAGATCGCGGCACATTTCTGGCCAGGGCCACTTACGATGATTTTCAATAAGAACGAAAAAGTTCCGCTGGGAACAACCGGTGGTCTGGAAACGGTCGCTGTGCGTATGCCGGATGATGAGATTGCCCGTGAGCTGATTCTTGCAGGAGGCGGATATGTATCAGCACCAAGTGCCAACACATCCGGAAGACCGAGCCCGACGACAGCACAGCATGTGGCAGAGGATTTAAGTGGCAAGATCGAGATGATCCTGGATGGAGGAAGTGTAGATATCGGAGTAGAGTCTACGATTCTGGATATGACGGTGACTCCACCGATGATCCTGAGACCGGGAGCGATCACAAAAGAGATGTTAAGTGAAGTGATCGGTGAGGTGGCTGTGGATGAAACTTTGATTTCAGAGAACAGCACAAAAGCACCGAAAGCACCGGGAATGAAGTACCGTCACTACGCGCCGAAGGCAGAGATGATCATTGTTGACGGAGAGCCTGAAGAGGCTGTTCGGGCGATCAAGCAGATTGCTTACGAGCAGGTAAGACTTGGATATAAGGTGGGGATCATTGCGTCTAATGAATCGGTTGATCAGTATACGACCGGTGTAGTAAAATGCATAGGTTCCCGTGTGAATGAAAAGACGGTTGCGAGAAACCTTTATAAAGTCCTACGTGAATTTGATGAAGAGGAAGTTGATTACATTTACAGTGAAGCATTTCCGGAGGCAGGTATCGGAACTGCGATCATGAACCGGCTGGGCAAAGCAGCAGGACATCATGTACTGCAGGCATCTGAGATCACGAAGCTTCAGGATTACCGCAGGATTGTATTTGTGAGCAACAGCGCGAACTGTCGTGCTCCGATCGCAGCAGCAATTCTGAAAAAGCAGCCGCTTTTCCAGGAATACGAGGTGTGTGCGAGAGGACTTGTGGTTCTCTTCCCGGAGCCACTGAATCCGAGAGCAGAAGAACTTCTGGCGAGACATCATATTGAGACAGAAGGATATGAGACTGTTGCATTATCAGAAGAGGAATTTGGGGAAGATACGCTTGTTCTGGCAATGCAGGACAGTATCAAACAAAAGATACAGAATGATTATCCGGGAAAAGGACAGGTTTATACACTATGTGAATTTGTAAATGGAAGCAAAGAGATTCCGTCTGTATATGGTCAGACACAGGAACAGTATGAGCAGATGTATGAGCTGATCCAGGGGTATGTCAAAAAACTTGCCAATAAGTTAAACGAGGAGGCAAAAAACAAATGTCAAATGTACACGTAATGGATCATCCGCTGATTCAGCACAAAATCGGGATTATCAGAAGAGAGGAAACAGGTTCAAAGGATTTCAGAATGATGATCGGTGAGATCGCAATGCTGATGTGCTATGAGGCAACCAGAGATCTGAAATTACAGGATGTCGAGATCCAGACACCGATCTGCAAGATGACAGCAAAAGAGCTTGCAGGAAAGAAGCTTGCTGTTGTTCCGATCCTGAGAGCAGGACTTGGAATGGTAGAAGGTATGCTTGCGATGATTCCGGCTGCAAAAGTAGGTCATATCGGTTTGTTCCGTGATCCGGAAACTCTTGAACCGGTAGAATACTACTGCAAACTTCCGGCTGACTGTGAAGAAAGAGAAGTATTTGTAGTAGATCCGATGCTTGCTACGGGAGGATCCTGTATCGCAGCGATCCAGATGCTGAAGAACAGAGGCGTAAAAAATATCCGTTTTATGTGTATTATTGTAGCACCGGAAGGAGTAAAGAAGCTTCAGGAAGCTCATCCGGATGTTGAAGTGTATATTGGAGCATTGGATGAAAAGTTAAATGAACATGGATATATTGTTCCGGGGCTCGGAGATGCCGGAGACCGTATTTTCGGAACAAAATAGAGGAAACGATCATGAGTGGAAAAAGACAGGATTATATTTCCTGGGATGAATATTTTATGGGAGTTGCCATTCTCTCGGGAAGACGGTCAAAAGATCCGAATACCCAGGTGGGATGCTGTATCGTAAGTGCAGATAACAAAATTCTGTCAATGGGATACAACGGTCTGCCACGAGGCTGTTCGGATGATGAATTTCCGTGGGAACGGGAAGGTGAGGATCCGCTAAAGACAAAGTATGTGTACACCGTACACAGTGAACTGAATGCAATCTTGAATTACAGTGGAGGAAGTCTTGAAGGAGCCAAACTTTATGTATCGCTTTTTCCGTGCAATGAATGCGCAAAAGCGATCATTCAGAGTGGAATCAAAGAAGTAATCTATGATTCAGACAAGTATGCAGATACAACTTCTGTAAAAGCATCTAAAATGATGTTTGACTGTGCCGGGGTGCGATACCACCAGTATCACCGGACCGGGCGAAAAGTGGAAATTGAATTATAAAAGATATGTGGAAGTGCCATTGGACTGCGAAGTGCAGACAGTGGCGCTCTTTTTTTATAGGAAATTCTTTTCAGAGGTAAAAAACATATCTGTGTGAAAAAGTTCATAAGATAGAGCAGGAGGTGGCGGAGCATGAAAAGAAGAGGATCATGGCAGATAAACTTTATTGTCAGGGCTTTGACAGGAATGGGCAGTATTTTTCTGGTCAATCAATGGATGGACTATAGAAACATTCCTGTTTCTGTCGGACTAAATGTTCTGTCATTTTTGGTGTCCGGATGTCTTGGAATTCCGGGAGTTGCCATGCTTTATGGGATTATGTTTTATCAGTTTATGTAGGTGTTGCGCAAAACGTTTTTTTCTGGTTTAAAGCTATGGACAAAGGGAAAAGTGGCGCATATAATACGTCTTACAAGAGAGGCAAAGCAATAAGTTAGAAAATCAAAAAATCAGTTTCAGCAGTATTTATATTCTGATAAATACTGTGTCAAAAAAGGAATGCAAACGTGTTCCGTCATATGCCATTCGGCATTTGATTCAAAGTTTGAAAGAAAAAGGGCGGACATGCCGGAAAGGAGCAGAGCAAAGAATCGACAGAGAAATTTTAATTTGTGATCCAGAAGAAGAGTATGTCAGAAGACTTGCGGAGGCGCTGCTTTTGAAAAAAGAGGTGACAGCAGGAGTGCGAATCTGTTCGTCGCCGGAAATGGTACAGGAGTTACTGAAGATTGGTCTGATAAAGGTATTGTTGATCAGTGAGGATGTTCCATATGAAAAAAGAAAGCAGATTTTTACCGGGAAGAGAATTATTCTGACGAGACAGCATTGTGTGGATCTGGGAGAGGAGGAAACGGAGCTTCGGAAATATCAGCCGGTTGACGGACTGATGACCGGGATTTTAAAAGGACTTCAGGAAGAGAAGTTTCCTGGATCGTGTGCGGATAACGGAAATGGAAGAATCCTTGGAGTATATTCACCGGTTCACAGAATTGGAAAGACAACGTTTTCACTGAAACTTGGGAAAGCACTGGCACAGTCAGAGGACGTGCTGTATCTGAATCTGGAAACCTATGCAGGCATGGGAGGATATTTCCGGGATCAGGATGCTCCTGATCTGGCAAATGTTCTTTACTATGCAAAACAGGAAAGAGATGATATCGGGATACGGATTGCATCCATGGTAAAAAGAATGGGTGATCTGGACTATATCCCGCCAATGAAAGTATGGACAGATCTTCGTGCTGTGCATACAGAGGAATGGAAAACTCTATTTGAAAGACTGATCAGCCAAAGTGTATACAGCGTGATCATTCTGGATATCGGAAATGGGATGGAGGATGTGTTTCAGCTGTTAAGGCTGTGTGACCAGATTCTCATGCCGTGTGCGGAGGATGTATATGCGATGGCAAAAATTGCGCAGTACCAGCATATGTTGAAGGTACTGCGGTATCAGGAGCTGGAGTCGCGTACCATGTATATCAATATGGGGAAAAATATGCGTCAGACAGTAAAAGAAACAGTTGAGTTATTAAAAGAAAGTACAGAAAAGAGGTTCTTCTATGCGGAGGGCAGAACAACTTCATGAAGAAATTCTGGCGCAGATGGATCTGTCGAAGGAAGCAAGCGATGAAGAGCTGCTGGAACTGATCCACAGGATACTGGAAGAAAAATCGAAAGAAGAGTTCATTCCGCTTGGAGAAAAGGCAATTCTCGGGAGAGAGCTTTTTAACGCGTTCAGGAAGCTGGATATCTTGCAGGAGCTGATCGAGGATGAAGAGATTACGGAAATTATGATCAATGGAACGCAGCCGATTTTCATCGAGCGTAACGGAAGGATTTATGAAACCGATAAAAAGTTTCTTTCAAAGGGAAAGCTTGAAGATGTGGTTCAGCAGATGGTAGCAGGCTGTAACAGGGTTGTCAATGAGGCAACACCGATCGTAGATGCGAGACTGGAGGATGGATCCAGAGTAAATGTGGTGCTGCCGCCGGTTGCGCTCAATGGACCGATTGTTACGATCAGAAAGTTTCCGAAAAGCAGGATTACGATGGAGACGATGATCGACACAGGCTCTATCGGAAAAGAAGCGGCGGCAATGTTGATCCAGGCCGTGAAGGCAAAGTATAACATTTTTATCAGCGGAGGGACAGGATCAGGAAAGACAACTTTTCTGAATGTATTGTCGGATTTTATTCCGAAAGAAGAACGTATTATTACCATTGAGGACAGCGCGGAACTGCAGATCACAGGGATTCCCAATCTGGTGCGGCTTGAAGCACGGAATGCAAATGTAGAAGGAACAGGGGAGATCAATATCCGTGATCTGATCAGGACAGCGCTTCGGATGCGACCGGAGAGGATTATTGTCGGTGAAGTCAGAGGAGAAGAAGCACTGGATATGTTACAGGCATTTAATACAGGTCATGACGGGTCGATCAGTACCGGCCATGCGAACAGTCCGGATGATATGATGAGCAGACTGTCTACAATGGTACTGATGGGGATTAAACTTCCGCTGGAAGCAGTTATGCGTCAGATCGCTTCCGGAATCGATATCCTGGTACATCTGGGACGCCTTCGGGACAAGAGCAGGAAAGTATTGGAAATCATGGAGGTATTGGGATATGAAAAAGGAGAAATCAGGCTTCAACCGTTATTTTCCTTTCAGGAGACGGGAAGTAAGGATGGAAAAATCCAAGGGGAGTGGGTGAAAAGGTCCACGCTTACAAGGACGGAAAAACTTATGGCGGCAGGGTATCAGCCGGAAGGAGTATGCCCTGGCAATAACGGAAAGTATTCTTCTGGTGTTTCTGATCGCCATGCTGTTCTATTCAAGACTGTGGATGATGGCAGTGTTTTTTCCTCTGGGAATGAAGTATTACGAAAGGATGATCCGTCAGGCGGAGGAAAAAGGGAAGAGACGTTTTGAAAGACAGTTCCAGGATGCACTTCAATCACTGGAAGCGCAGCTGAATGTGGGATACTCTATGGAAAACGCGATCAAAGAGGTACAGAGAGATCTGCAGATCATGTATGACAGGCATGCACTTATTGTACGGGAATTTACGTATATGGTAAGGCAGCTGAATCTGAACGTAACCGCGGAAGCTGCCTGGAAGGATTTTGCTGCAAGGGTAGCACTTCCGGAGGTGGATACATTTGTCACTGTATTTTCCCTGGCAAAGAGGAGCGGAGGCGACAGTATTCTGATCATTAAAAATGCGGTTAGACAACTTGGTGATAAAGCGGAAGTAAAAAGAGAAATCGATACTGTAATTGCAGCGAAGAAAATGGAATTTCAGATCATGTCAGTGATCCCTTTGGGAATTATTGGTTATATGCGTCTGAGCTTTCCGGAATTTATGGCAGGGTTATACGGGAATCTGCCAGGAGCGGCTTTTATGAGTATTTGTCTTGGAGCTTATATTGCTGCCTGGAGACTTGGATGTAAGATTGTGGAAATCGAGGTATAGAAATGTGGTTTTGTATCGGAATGTATTTCTTTCTCGGAGCTTGTGCATGGATGTATTTCAAGAAGAAATCACTTTTCAGAAAATGGGACAGGCTTCTCAGGCGGATATTTTTTTTGATGTTGGCGGTGACAAGTCTGGCATTTTTGTCGGAAATCGTGCAGAAGACAGGGACGGAAAACTCTGAAACCATGCAGATAAAGCGGAACGGGTACGGGGAAGGACAAAAAGAAGCGGCGCTTTCTATGCAGGTTGAAGGAGAAAAAAAGCAGGATATAGAAATTCGTGTGTCACCGAAGATTTACAGTGAAAAGCGGCTGGAAAAGGAGTTTCAGAAAGCGAGGAAAGAGCTTGCAAAAGTGATTTCCGGGGAAAATAAGGATCTGTCGCATATAAAGACAGATCTGGATCTGGTAACAGCATTGGACGATTTTCCGTTTTCGGTTTCCTGGGAACTTAGCAGATATGATGTAATGGATTCGCTTGGGAGACTGGATCAGGGAAAAATCCGGGAAGAAGATCCGGAGAATCAGGGGATTGGGATGAATATTACCGGAGTTCTGCATTATGAAGATAAGGTATATCCGTGTGAGATGGATCTGGTTATTTTTGCAGGACAGGAGAAAACGCTTTCCACGAAAGAGCGGGTTCTGGAACTGGTAAGATCGCAGGACAGTGCTACGAGGCAGAAAGCATATCTTATACTGCCTTCCAGTCTGGACGGAAGAAAAATTGCCTGGACAGAGGAGAAAGATTCAAAAGTGATTCCGATTCTGATGCTCGGAATAGCGATAAGTATTCTGCTTGTCGGAAGAGAAATACAGAAAGAAAGCAATCGGAAGAAGACGAGAAAAGAGCAGATGATGCTGGATTATCCGGAAATTATCACAGAGTTTACGATGCTGACCGGTGCCGGAATGACAGCGAAAAATGTGTGGAAAAGGATTGCGGAAGACTATGGGATCACCAGGGGAAAAACGGGAAGAAAAAGAGAAGCATATGAAGAAATCTGGAAAACCTGGCAGGAAATGAAAAGTGGGATTCCGGAGATGGAATGTTATGAAAGATTTGCAAGAAGATGTGATCTGATTCCGTATATGAAAATGGGAGCACTTCTTTCACAGAATCTGAAAAAGGGTGCAAAAGGAATTTCTGAAATGCTTCGTATGGAGGCAGTACAGGCACTGGAGGACAGAAAGAGCAGGGCGAGACAGCTGGGAGAAGAGGCAGGAACCAGACTTTTGATCCCAATGCTTTTGATGCTGATCATCGTGATTACGATCGTAGTTGTACCGGCATTTTTGTCGATCCAGGTGTAGGAGGTGAGAGAATGAAGGCGGTAAAAAAGAAGCTGTGGACAGGATGGATCAGAATTCAGAAGATTCTGACGGAAAAAGACGGGATATCAACGGTAGAATTGATCCTTGTACTGGTCGGAATATTAACCCCCTATTATGGGGTGAGTATAAAGTGTATAACGTAAGAATATGTGTATAAATCAAACTCAATATACAGTGAAAGGTGGAAAATGTGTATGAGGTCAAAGGAAAAAATAGCAGAAGAGATTGTGTTGATTAGATATTATAATGTACTGTTTTATTTATTTTTTAAGACAGGGCTGGATGATTTTAAGAGACAATGCTTGATAAAGAAAATTGATGACGGGGAGTCCATGAGGATGAAACAAATACAAGACTGGTGTCATTGCCATCAGATTCCATTTAAGACCAAATTTACTTATAGAAAAGATTTTTCTTTCAGGGTTAATTTATGGAATTTGTATTCATATTGTAGGTTTAAGATTGAGCGACGGTAAACTGGATTATGTAGCATAAGAGTGTATAGCGTGTCTGTAGTCTGATTTTTG
>ENA-OQRA01001199-OQRA01001199.1-human-gut-metagenome-genome-assembly--contig:-NODE-1199-length-14414-cov-5.234905_pt1 | contig 14414 bp, 12 predicted proteins | sample MGYA00243238_ERZ505106 | MGnify/ENA primary metagenome ERZ505106 (study PRJEB26097, sample SAMN02711298) | human gut metagenome | biome: Gut microbiome | host: Homo sapiens | place: Denmark...
AAAATTTAAATCATTTTTCACCGCGACATGTGCGTGGGGAAAAATATCGCTCAGGCTGCCAGTGTGGAATTTTGAGCTAAGCTCAAAATTATGCGCGCAGCAGACTGCGATTCCTTTGGCAGAAAAAACGAAGTTTTTTCGCCAGTTATTGGAATATTTTCCACACATCCTGAAACGTCACCGCCAGCATCAGCAGCATCAGCAGCGCAAAGCCCGCAATGTGGACATAGCTCTCAAACTTCTGCGGGATGCGCTTGCGGATCACCAGCATGCACAGGGCGTTGATGACCAGGAAGAAGATTTTCCCCCCGTCCAGCGCCGGCAGGGGCAGCAGGTTCATCACCGCCAGGTTTACGGCGATCATGGCCGCCAGATACGCAATGTTCCGCACGGCTGCGGAGGCCGAGCTGCTGCTCTGCCCCACATCGGTAATAACGGAGACGATGCCCACCGGCCCGCTTATGTCCTTAACTCCGGCCTGACCCGTAACCAGCATCTGCAGCGACAGGCGCACCATGCGTACAAAGTCTATGGCGTTGGCAAAGCTGTAGCTGATCCGGTCGCCGATGCCGGCCTCCTTCACGGAAAAAGTTAGTCCATAGCCCGTGTAAGCATTGCCGTTTTTGTCGGTATACTCCCGCAGCTCCATGGGGACATTGGTAAGCTCTACCTTTTCGCCGTTTCGGAGCACCGTCAGGTCATGGCTGCCGCTCTGCTTCAAATTCAGCAGCAGGCTCACATCGCTGTAGACATAGATCCGCTCGCCGTCAATGGCGGTGACCTTGTCGCCGGCTAACAGTGTCCCCTCCAAGGGACAGCCCTGGGCAAAATCGGCGATCACCGGGGTGACAAATGCCTTTGCCCCGCCATACAGGCACAGGATGATCAGCAGGCCCGCCAGGAAATTCATCGCCGCCCCGGCGGCAAAGATCAGCAGCTTCGCCCAAAAGCCCTGGTTTTCCAGGGCCCGGGGATCCTCCGAGGTCTCGTCCTCCCCCTCCATGGCGCAGAATCCGCCGAAGGGCAAGCATCGCAGGGCATACAAGGTCTCCCCCTTTTGCTTTTTGAAAATGGCGGGGCCCATGCCGATAGAGAACTCATTCACCTTCACCCCACAGGCCTTTGCCGCCAGAAAATGCCCCAGCTCATGGACGGCGATAAGTACGCCGAACACCAGCAGCGCAACCAAAATATACAAAACAGTGGACATAGTCGCTCCCATCTGACGCCGCGGCGTCTTTTTTTACCGGGCAGCCTCCCGGCCCAACCGGTCTGCTTCCAGTATATCCCCAAGGCTCGGCTGATATTTCACCGCTACCCGGGAAAGGGCCCGCTCCACCCGGCGGGCGATGTCGTTGAATCCGATCTCACCCCGGAGGAACTGCGCCACGGCCACCTCGTTGGCTCCGTTCATAATGGCGCAGGCGGTGCCCCCGGCGGCAGCGCAATCCTTAGCAATGCGCAGGCAGGGGAACGCCTCCTCATCCGGGGCGCTGAAGGTCAGCGGCCCGCAGGAAAGCAGGTCCAGCGGTTTATCCGGGGTCGCGGCCCGGTAGGGATAGGTCAGGGCGTAGCGGATGGGCAGCTTCATATCCGGTGTGCCCAGCTGGGCGATCATGGCGCCGTCCCGGTATTCCACCAGGGAGTGGATGATGCTCTGCCGGTGGATCACCGCATCCACCTGGGCCAGGGGCAGGCCGTACAGCCGCATGGCCTCGATGATCTCCAGGCCCTTGTTCATAAGGGTAGCGGAGTCGATGGTGATTTTTGACCCCATGCTCCAGTTAGGGTGCTTCAGGGCGTTCGCCGCCGTCATATGCTCCAGCTCCGCAAATGTCTTGCCGAAAAACGGCCCACCGGAGCAGGTGAGCAGAAGCCGCTTCACCTCGCCCCGATCCCGGCAGCCCTGGAGGCTCTGAAAAATGGCCGAATGCTCCGAATCCACCGGCACGATCTCCGCGCCGTATTTCTCCGCCTCCGCCATCACCAGCTCCCCGGCGCACACCAGTGTCTCCTTGTTGGCCAGGGCGATGCGCTTTTTCCTGCGAATGGCCGCAAGCGTCGGCTCCAGGCCCACACTGCCCATGACCGCCGTGACCACGGTGTCGCTGTCGGCCAGCTCTGCCGCCGCCAGGAGGCCCTCCATGCCGCTCATAACCTGTATATGCAGATCCGAAAGCCGCTCCCGCAGCTCCCGGGCGGCGTTTTCCTCAAACACGGCAACAAGGCACGGGCGAAACTGCCGTGCCTGCTGCTCCAACAGATCAATTTGTTTACCGGCGGTGAGAGCCGCCACCTTTAGTCCCAACTCACGGGCCACCTGCAGCGTTTGCCGGCCTATAGAACCGGTGCTGCCCAAAACAGAAATACACTTGCTCATTTTATTCTCACATTCCAACTGCCGTTGCAATCATCCACACCACCGGAGCGGCGAAGATAACGCTGTCAAACCGGTCCAGCACGCCGCCGTGGCCCGGCAGCAGGCGGCCATAATCTTTGATGCCGCACTGGCGCTTGATAACAGAAAAGCTCAGATCGCCCAGCTGGCCCATAAACGCACCCACCAAGCCAATGACCATGCACCAGCCGATGGAAAGCGGCTGCAGCGTGACGAAAAAGAACACGATGCGAAAGACGATCATTCCCAGCACACCGCCGACGAGTCCGCCCATGGCGCCCTCCACGGTCTTTTTGGGACTGGCTTTGGATGCCAGCTTATGCTTGCCGCAGGCCATGCCCGTAAACAGGGCCGCCGAGTCGCTCATAAATGCGGCCACCAGGGGCATCAGCACCAATCCGCCGCCGTAGTTAAGCAGCCGCAGCCGCAGCAGGCAGCTCATGGCCAAGGGGATGGCCACGCCGCCCAGCAGCACTGCGCAGATATCCTGAAATGCCACGGCATTTTCCCGGCCGTACCACCGCACCGCCAGTAAAAACAGCAGTGCCGCCGCCGCACACAGCAGCCAGGGCGCAGCCGCCAGCACCGTGCCCTTGTATTCCTCCCTGCCCGCGTAGGTGGCAAACACCGTAAGCACGGCCAAAACGCCCGCCAAGACCCACAGCCGTTTCGTCTTTTCCGGGCCGCTCACCGCCGCCAGCAGCTCGTGGGCGCCAATGACGCCCAATGCCGCCAGCAGCGCCGCCGTAGCCCAATGGGGCAACCAGCAAAGCACCAAAAGCAGCAACGGGATACCGATGACCGCCACTAATATTCTCTGTTTCATAGCTTCAGTTCCTTTTTTATTTCTCTTACTTGACTCCGCCAAAGCGGCGGTCCCGCTGCTGGAAGGCCACGATGGCCTCGTCCAGATCCCTTTCGCCGAAATCCGGCCACAGGGTATCGCAGAAGTAAAACTCCGAATACGCGCACTGCCACAGCAGGAAGTTACTTAGCCGCAGCTCTCCGCCGGGGCGGATGATAAGCTCCGGGTCGGGGATCCCGGCGGAGTAGAGATGTCTTTCCAGGTTCTCCTCCGTCATCTCCTCCCCCGCGGCGGCACATTCCCGGGCCGCGTGGAGGATCTCATCCCGCCCGCCGTAGTTGATGCACAGGTTTGCCTGGAAGCCCTCCACCCGGTCCGCCACCTCATTGGCTTTATGGGCTAGGGCCTGCAGCTCCGGACTCAGGGCCGAGAGATCGCCGAAAAAGCGCAGCTTCATTTGGTCCCGCTCCATGGTGTCAATGGCCTCCTGCACATACTTTTTCAGCAGGCCCATGAGGGTGCTTACCTCATCGGCGGGCCGCTTCCAGTTCTCCGTGGAGAAGGCGTAAATGGTCAGATATTCCACGCCCAGGGCCTTGCAGTACAGGGCGATTTTGCGGAACGTCTCCGCGCCTACCTTATGTCCGGCAGTACGAGGAAGCCCGCGCTTCTTCGCCCAACGACCGTTGCCGTCCATAATGATAGCGATGTGGCGGGGAAGGCGGCTTTTATCCACCTGCCCCGCCTTATGAGAGACTTTTTTGGAAAACAGCCTCATCAGACAGACATCAGTTCCTTTTCCTTAATCTCCAGGAGCTTATCCAGCTCCTTGCAGTTGTCGTCGGTAATCTTCTGCAGGTCCTTTTCCGCCAGCTTCAGCTCATCCTCGGTGATCTCAGAGGCCTTCTGCATCTTCTTAAACCTATCCATGGCGTCCCGCCGGATGTTGCGCACGGCCACCTTGCCGTTTTCAGAATACTTGTGGATCTGCTTCACCAGCTCCTTGCGGCGCTCCTCGGTGAGCTGGGGGAAGGACAGGCGGATGCACTTGCCGTCGTTCTGGGGATTGATGCCCAGGTCGGACTCCAGAATGGCCTTTTCAATGGCCCGCAGCAAAGACCCGTCCCAGGGGGTGATGACCAGGGTCCGGGGATCCGGAGACGCCACACTGCCCACCTGCTGGATGGGCGTAGGGGTGCCGTAATAGTCCACGGAAATGCGATTGAGCACAGCGGCATTGGCCCGGCCCGCCCGCACGGCAGCGAAGTCATTCTTCACGGACTCGATGCTCTTCTTCATTTTTTCTTCGTAAACCTTGTATTCGTCTTTCAGCATGGGGTTAAGCCTCCTTTACGATCGTTCCGATTTTTTCGCCGCGCAGGGCGCGGATGATGTTGTAGGGATCCTTCAGGGCAAATACCAAAACAGGGATGTGATTATCCATAGACAGGCTGGTGGCGGTGCTATCCATCACGGACAGATGCTGAGCCAGCACATCGTCATAGGTAATAGAGTCGAATTTCTTTGCATTGGCAAACTTGGCCGGATCGCAGTTATAAACGCCGTCGATATTTTTGGCCAGCAGGATGACGTCCGCGCCGATCTCCGCCGCCCGCAGCACCGCCGCGGTATCCGTGGAGAAGAAGGGACTGCCGATGCCGCAGCCGAAGATAACCACCCGTCCCTTTTCCAGGTGCCGGATGGCCCGGGCCCGGATATAGGGCTCAGCTACCTCCTTAATTTCCAAGGCGGTCTGCACCCGCACATCCACGCCCTTCTGCTCCAGCACGTCGGCCATAGCCATGCAGTTCATAGCCGTGGCCAGCATGCCCATGTGGTCGGCCCGGGTGCGCTCAATGTAGCCCTCGCCATTCTTTACGCCGCGCCAAAAGTTGCCGCCGCCGATAACGATGCCCACCTGAACACCCATCTCCACGCATTCCTTAATGACATCCGCCACCCGGCCCATAACGCCAAAGTCCAGGCCAAAGTGCTTTTCTCCCGCCAGGGCTTCCCCGCTGATTTTCAGCAGCACCCGTTTATATTTCGGCTCGTCCATACAAATCCTCCTGTTTTTATTCTCCACAGTATTTTACAATACTTCCCGCCTTTTGTAAATGAAATTTTCGCAAAAGGCGGCTCTTGTTTTTCTTCGCTCGATGGATATAATGAGATTATCAAAATCTGTCATTGCAGCCTGTCACCGCGAAATCAGTTTGCAAAAGCGGCAGCGGCAATCCGTTTTCTTAAAATGAAAAAGGTGGAGAAATTCAAAAGATAAAAAGGAGAAAAACACCTCATGGAGCTTCGCCATGTCCTGGGCAGCACCTATGTGGCTGTGGCCGCCACAGCCCTGCTGCCTATTTATAAATTAAATGACACCGATATTGTCCTGCTGGACACAGGCTATGCCAAGCTGGACCGCAGCGGCCTGACCCACCTGCTGGAGGACAACGGCTTCCATCTCAAGGGCATTCTCTGCTCCCACGCCCATTTTGACCACACGGGCAACGTTCGCTATCTCCAGCAGCGGTATGGCGCCATTGCCGCTGCGCAGATCATTGAGGCGGGCATCTCCGTGAATCCCGACGCCTACCGGGCCAACTACGTGGCCCTGACCTACGGCCGCAGCCGGGCTTATTTCCTGGAAGAATGCTTCACCGCCGATGTAATCATCTCCGCCGACGCCACGGAGCTGGATTTTTGCGGCGTGAAATTCGGCATCCTGCAGCTCCCCGGCCACAGCGCCGGCCACATCGGCATCATCACCCCGGACGGTGTAGCCTACCTTGGGGATTGTCTCATTAGCCGCTCGGAGATTGAGGGGGCCAAGCTCCCCACCTCCATGTTCATCGCCCGGGACTTAGAGAGCAAGCGCAGCCTTTATGCCCTCCATTGTCCCGCCTATATCGTGGCTCACAAGGAGGTGCTGACAGACATCACAGACCTCATCGGCGAGAACATCCGCTTTCTTGAAAGCAAGGCCCAGGAGATGCTGGATTGCCTCCGGGACGGCATGACCTTTGATGAGTGGATCTATGCTTTCTGCAAAAGGGAGAATGTCCGCACCCACAACCTGCTGAAATTCAGCGTTGCAGAGCGGAATTTCTCCAACTTTGCCGATTGGATGGAGGACGAGGGCACCGTGGAGGTCCGGCTGGAATTCTGCGCCAAAAAATACTATCACGGGCAGGTGAAATAAAGCCGAGCACTACAGAGGCCCCTTTACAATAGCACAAGAAAAGACCGGCAGAAATCTGCCGGTCTCTTTTTGTATAGCGGACATCTGCCTATCCATGCTCCGTTATGGGCGGGATAAAGCTCTCAATGGCATAGCGCAGCTTAGGGTGACGGATGACGAAGTGGATGGCCGGCGCCTTGCCCTTGGACACCATGACCCACCGCCCCTGGTGGATCAGGATCTGCAGGTTGCGGAACGCCTGGCTTCCGCTCATCTCCCAGCTATAATTCGGATTCTGAGCGGCAAAAGCCTTCGTATCGTTCAAATGCGCCGTATATTCCTCTTGGCTGTACGGAATGTCGGCTTCGCAGAACACCCCCGACAGCTCCAGCACCGGCGGCTTCTCCCTGAATTCCTCCGGCGTAAAGGCCGGGCTCTCGTCCTCCACCGTTCCCTCTGCCAGGATGGCCATGATTCTTTGTCTCTGCGCCGCGGCGTACCTTTTTATTCTTTGCTTTTGTTCCGCATCAATGCCGTTCCGGGCCAAAATACGTTCCAGGAGGTCCTCACTGGCCGTATACAGCGGCAATGTGGAGAGAATGCTGCGGCGGTGCCCCGGCTTTCTGGTGTCGGCCAGCAGAAAAGTATTCCTCTCGCTTTCCCGGTCACTGCGATAGATGTCCATAAGGGGGTATGCGTTATCCAGCAGGGCCCGGGCCCGCATGGCGTAATGGTCCAGCTCCCGCTTGTTTTTGGTCAGGTAATACCGTCCCTCAGCGTGGCGCCCGGCGATGGCTTCGCCGCTGAGAGCCGCCGCTCCGGACACCTTCAGCAGGTGTAAAAAGGGGCCGCCGGGCGCATTTTTCAGATAGTATGGGGAAATTTGCCCGGTCATGTACATGGGGATCCAGCTCTCCAGCCCCAGCATCATATCCTCAAAGGATCGGTCCAGGTTATGGATCTGGTTCAGGTGCAGGCCCTTTTTCAGCATCATGGCCATGCCGAACATCCACTTTTTGGGGAACTCCGGATCCTTGGCCATTTCGCCCATGGGCATATCGCTGTACATGGTCACCGGCTCCATGGACCGGCTGAGTACCGTGGCCTTGAGAAAGTCCAACTCGCTGTCCATCATCTCCCCCAGACCGTAATAATAGCGGGCCGTGGGCAACTGGAAGGGCATAGAGGGCACCTTCAGCTCGTCAAAATGGATGGCCTTGATATACTCGTTCAAGTCGAACTCGTCCAGCTTGCTTAAAAAGTCGGTGATGTCGCCCTCGCTGCGGGCAGGCTGCTCCTGCATCAGCCAACTGCACAGGCGCGTATAGCGAAAGGAGAGGTCTGCTATATCCTCCGCCGGGCAGGCCAGCAGCTCCGCCAGGGCCTCCAGCTCCCGGGGCGAAGCGACCTCCCGGGCCACAAAGGAAGCCACGGCCCCGGCAAACTGCCGGGAGTCGGCAGGCCGCCGGCTCCCGTTGCGAATGCGGAAGATGGTGGAGGGATCATAATTGGTGTACTGGCACAGCCGGGTAAGGTTGATGCCCATGGCCGCCACCAGGGTGTTAAAATTGCGGCGAAGCTGCTCCTTGTCCGTGGCTACAAAGTCCTCGCAGGCAGCAAATGCCGCCCGCGCAGCGTCGGCGGTAAGGTCCCCATAGCCTCTTTGCTCGGCAATCTCCCCCAGGGCGCGGCACAGGCCCTCAAAGGCCGGAGTACCCAGCTCCGGGACCCGTTCTCCGTTTTTATACCGGCTGAAGGAGGCGGCAGATATGCCGGCCAAGGCGCACAGCTCCTTGCCTGTGCAGGAGAGCCGGCAGAGATATTCACTTAATTGCTGGCAGAATTTCATGGCTTTTCTCCGGATAGTTTTGTTTTTAGTCATTATACAGGAGGCGCAGCCAAAAGGAAAGTGCTTCATGACATATAATTCCAAAAGTGTCAATTGACACTTCGGAAAACGCCCTGTAGTCCGCCTTGCTCTATGCTATAATGGCAAATAATAACATGTGTGGGAAAGGAAGAAAGGAATGGAAAAAGCTGGAAAAGCAATATTACTGTTTGTCCCTCGGCTGTTCCTGTGCGCAGCACTGCTGGCTGTTGCACTGTGCGGGTGCTCCGCCTCCCCCGGCGAGGCCAAGAAGCCGGACCCGGACAGCGGGCAAAGCACAGCTACCCAGGCAGAGCCGGTAAATCTGGAACAGGCGCTTCTCAAGGAGCGCGGCAAGCCGTATGACCAATCGGACTACACAAAATTTCTCGGCGGCGAGGGCATTATAAACGAATACGCCGAATTCGATTGTAATCTGGATCACGGCTACAGTAAAACCGTCAACGATCTCGTGGTGGCTGACGGGAAGCTGTATCAGGCAAATTTCAACTCTGTTTTGGCAAACGGCAAGAACATACAGGAGGTCGGCACCCTGCCCGGAAAAAACATCCGATACTGGCGTCTGACCCATGACGGTGAAATGGGCGAGATCTACTTAAATGACGGCTCCGGCTATAAGGTCAGCAGCCCGCCGTTTGCGGCCTCACCGATGGATAAGGCGCAGCATCCGCTGTTCCGAAGTGTTTACCGCTATGCTTCCGACGGAAAGACGCTGGCGGATCATACGGCAGAATACTTAAATGCCGATAAGGTCTACTCCGGCGATCCGATGATCGCCGTTGCCGGCGGTAAAGTCAGCCTGCTTTTTTCGGGCAAATATCTTGATAAGGGTACGACCGGCTGGAATTGGTATCGGGACATGGATCGGCGAGAGTACATTGCCTTTGAATTGGAGCTGTCCGAGCTTGCCGGTGAAACACCGATCCGGCTGTTTAATCGGAACATTCTGATGACCAATTGTGCCTTTTATGAGATCGTGTATGCCTCGGAGCCTTTGGACGACACCGACACAAAAGCGCAGCTTGCGCCGGACGGTTCGGTGTCTCCCTACTATCCTGCTGCGCAGCATCTCAACTGCAATGTAAAGCTAAGAAAGCTTGAGCTGCTCACCGCTTTTTACGGTGATGTACGCAACATCAGCACAAGCCATGTGATCACCGAGGACTATACGATGCTCCCCATTGCCGAGGTGCTTACAGACGGATACGGCGCGTATCAAAAATACGATCCCTGCCGTTTCTATTGGGACTATAATCAGGATTAAGGAAAAAAGGAGAGAAACACGATGAATGCAAAACGAATCACGGCGCTTGCGCTGGCCTTGGTCATGACCTTGCTTCTTGCCGCCTGCGGCAGCAAAACCGTTGTGAACGATGACGGCACAAAAACCGAACAAACAGAACGCGGAGTCAAGGTCACGCAGACGGTCGCCAAAGCCGCACAGACGGAAAAATATGAAACTGCCGATTTCAGCATGACCATCCCCAAGGGCTGGACCGTCACGTCCGGCGGCACCAACATCTACCACAGCATCCGGGTATACGACCCAGCTGAGCCGCTGAACCAGATGTTTGTACTGCTGAAGGCAGACGTCCTGCTCCATAGTCAGGCGGGCAAAGAAGCATGGCAGCAGAACTACAGCATGGGGAATACCCAAGCGGCCCTTTTCACCAAGGCCGCTGTGCTTGATAACCCATCCACAGAGGGCTTTTTCAAAATATTCTCACAGTATACGGCATTTGCATCGGCGGTGGAGCCTGCTTATTCGGGATATGCCTTCCCCCAGTTCAATGACTTCACCGTCACCGACCGCTATCCCTCTGCCAGCCCATTGAAGTCCTCCGCTCTCGGCGATGAGCAGCTCCGCGCCACCTTTACGGATAGCGGCAAAGAGGGCGAGGGCCTATTTGCCGCCAGTGTGGTGGACTTTGGCAGCTTTGCCATCTCCAACGGCAATGTGGTAGGCTATCAGCTCCAGGCGGTGGACGGCGGCTACTATATGGCTTACAACATCGTTGCTGTTACCGCCGCAAAGGACACCTTTATCGAGTGGGAAGCTGTGCTGACCGATTGCTTCAAAACCCTGCAGTATTCCGACAGCTTTGTCAGTACCACCAATCAGGCAAGCAATGAAAAGGTTGCCCTTGCTCAGCAGATTAGTCAGAACTTCAATGCGACCATGGACGGCTTTATGTCCTCCTGGGAAAGCCGCAACAGAAGTCAGGACATTATGAGCCAAAAGCAGAGCGACGCCACCCTCGGCTACGAGCGCGTTTACGATACCGAGACCGGCGAAATTTACAAGGCTACGAACGGTTTTACCGATGTGTATGACGGTAAGCGGTACAAGGCAGTGACCGACGACAATATGTATGCCGAGCCTGTCAGCGGGTATATTGAAAAGCAATCCTGAAGAAAGCCGGAGAACTGTCCAGTCTGCGGTGCTGATGTTAAATAAAGCAGTGTCTTCTGCTCCGAATGCGGAGAAAAACTGTAAGAAAGGAAATTAAGACTATGAAGAATAAAGCGTTTAAGACAAAGCTGCTGACAGTCCTGCTCACGCTGTGTATGTTGCTGTCGCTGGTGCCGATGACGGCGGCTACGGCCTTCGCTGCCAATACAACCACCGTCACTAACGAAACAGAGTTGACGGCGGCGCTGAATAATGCGGATTGTACTGAGATCAAGCTTGGCAGCAATATTGAAACCACTGGGAAACTGTATGTGGAACGCACCGTGACCTTGGATCTGAACGGACATACCCTGAGCTGTAGTTCGGAAAATACGGGTATAATCTGGGTGAGGAAAAACGGGAACCTGGCGATAAAGGACAGCGGTACCGGTGGCAAGATCGATGGACAGGAAAAAAACTGCGGCATTTTCATTAAGGGCGGTGTTCTGACCCTGGAGAGTGGCAGTATCGTAAACTGCTATGAAAAGATAATCGATGAGTACAGTGGAGACGGTGCTGCCGTAGATTTGGGAACCAACGGTCAATTCATTATGAACGGCGGTGCAATTGAGGACTGCCGGGCTGGTGATGACGGCGGTGCAATTGATATAGGCAGCGGCTGTACTTTCATTATGAACGGCGGTGCCATCAAGAACTGTAAGGCAACTAAAAATGGCGGTGCAGTCATCGTCAAAGACAAAGCCAAATTTGAGATGAACGATGGTCTGATCGAAGGATGCTCTGTCACAACTACCGATGGCACTGGCGGCGGCGTATATATTGCGAATGTCGGTCGTTTTGTCATGAGCGGCGGTACGATAAAAGATTGTACCCGATACTTTTCTGATTACTACGGCTATATAGGAGATGGGGTAGCTGGAGAGACTTTTTCTAAGGCAGAGATCGTTTTGAAAGGCGGCACCTTTGATAACTGCGGCACATTTGCATGCACCATTGATACCCATACCGTCACTTTTGACTCTGACGGCGGCAGCGATGTGGATCAGCAGGAGATATGCAATACCTCTGCCATCAAGCCCTCCGATCCGAAGAAAGACGGCTATGATTTTGCCGGCTGGTATTTAGGCGATACGCAGTACACCTTTGATACCAAGATCACCACTGACATTACCCTGAAAGCCCATTGGACACCCACATCAGCGTCGACTGCCATCACTGCGGCAACGATCCAAGATGTGAACTTCAACTATCAGCCGGGTGATGCGCCCCGGGCCACGGCTGCCGTAGCTGCCGCCGATCAGGGCAAGTACCGGATTGCAGATGAATACTGGCAGGAGTTAAATGAAAACGATGTGGCCGTGGCTGTATGGCATTCCGACGACGGGGCATACAGCACCTTGCCGACCATTACTGCGTTTGAAAGCGGGAAAAAATATGTATATTCCATTCTGCTGATGCCGGAAAGGGGTTATGACTTCGGCAGAGAGGTCGCCGCTACGGTGAACGGAAGCACGGTGACAGCGGTTCCCGGCACAGACGGATACCTGAGTCTCCCCAATGTTAAAACGATCACGCCGACGGCAGCTTCCCATACGCATAGTTACGGTACGGCGTGGAAGTGTGACGGAACAAATCACTGGCACGAATGTGCCTGCGGGGACACGGCCGACACGGCGGCGCACACCTTCAAGTGGGTTACCGACAAGGAAGCCACCGCAACCGAGAAGGGCTCCAAGCACGAGGAATGCACTGTCTGCGGCTACAAGAAAGCGGCCGTTGAAATTCCCGCGACCGGTTCCGGAAGCGGCTCGGCCAGTCAGCCCACGAAGCCCGGCAGCATCGGCTCTCCCCAGACCGGTGACAGCAGCTCCGTTTTGTGGCTGGCGATTCTGTGCATCAGCGGCGGTGTCCTGACTGTGCTTGGCATTGCAAGCAGGAAGAAAAGTAAAAATGCCTTGAAATAAGGCTTTTATAAAGGAGGAACTCTTATGGATAACCAAAACAAAAACACAAGGAGGAAATTCAATATGAAACTGAAAAGGGTGCTTTTGATGCTGCTGGTGACGGTATTGAGCGTTTCCGGCATCGTGACTGCGAATGCCGTCACGGTCAAGGACGACGGAAAATATACGCTGCTACTCACCTGCGGCCTTAACGGCATGGACGGCAAGGTCGACGGCGATTATGCAAAAATAATAAAGTTTGATGCTGCCGACGGGGACACAACGGTTAGCTTATCCGAATTGACTGCGGGCGTTCTTCCGTTCAACGGCAGCACCAAATTCGCCTATTGGGCAACGGATTGGACAGGCGAAACAAGAGTCCCGGAGGATATACCCTTGTCGGATTTCAATTCGGAGGGTACATTTTGGGCAAACGACGGTGAGGTGGCATACACCAACGGTCTTACGATTTATGCGACCTTCTCCGAAGAAGTGCTAAAGGGAACGGGCACATATTACCTGACGCTTGACGGCGTCGGCGGCAAAGTAAACGGCAAGTATGAAATGACCCTGACAAGCAGCTCGGGCGAGTATAAGACGGTTGATTTAACTAAATACACCCCCGTAAGAGACGGCTATACCTTTGTCGGCTGGGCTTTGAACGGCGAGTTTGTAACGGAAATATCGGCTGATTGCTTTAAGGAAAGCGACGCTGTAAAGGTTCTTGCAACCTATACCAAAAACACCTTTGACAACGACGGTATCGTAGTAACTCTCAATGCTAACGGCGGACAGCTCAACGGTAAGGAGTCTAACACATACGACTATGTAGGCGGCAGAGACTCAGGCGCATTAATGTCACTTTTGCCCTATGTTCCCGTAAGAGAGGGGTATACCTTTAACGGCTGGAACACCAAAAGCGACGGCAGCGGTACTATGGAGACGTATATTTATTGGAGAATTTGGGACAATAACGAGGAGACCAATAAGAAATATGATAAGGATACCTTGATTACGGAAGACAACGGTTATGTGCGGTATAAAAATGTAACCTTGTACGCCTCCTGGACGAAAACCTCCGGAGAGCCGGAAAATCCCGGTAAGGACACGGTGAAGGAACTCCAAAGCACGGGGGAGACAAAGGCAAAAATCGAATTTGCAACAGAGGTCAGCAAGGATTACAAGCTGGATATCAAGTCCATCGAGGTCAAGAAGGAATTGGCAGATAAGAATGTGAAATTCATTGCGGACATCAATGTGCTGGACGGAAACAACAATGTTGTGAAGATCAGCAACACCAAAATGAAGATCAGAATTGCTCTGCCGGAAGATTTGAAGGGGTATGACAAATACGAAGTCGTTTACATTGTAAATGATGAGATTAAAGAGACCTTGCCTGCTGCGGTAGAAAACGGTTATATTGTATTTGAGACAAACCATTTGAGTCAGTACGGAATCGTTGGGACAAACACCGGCAGCGGAGCAACTCCTCAGACCGGCGACAGCAGCCTCATCGGTTGGCTGGCTGCCCTGCTCGTCAGCGGCAGCGCCGCAGCCTGGATCACCCTCACCGGCAAAAAGGCCAAAAAGCGCAGCTGAGCGGGCGCAGAGCTTTCCTATCCCATGCGGATGAATTTACACACTTCAGCAAACCCCGGTGCGGCCACAGGTGCCGCACCGGGGTACAAAAGCTTATCAACCCCAAAAATGCAAACCGCCCGGGATCTCTCCTATAGAGGGAAGCAGATCGGAAGAGCGTCGTGTAGGGAAAGAGTGTAGATCTCGG
>ENA-OQRA01001227-OQRA01001227.1-human-gut-metagenome-genome-assembly--contig:-NODE-1227-length-14189-cov-5.222301_pt1 | contig 14189 bp, 9 predicted proteins | sample MGYA00243238_ERZ505106 | MGnify/ENA primary metagenome ERZ505106 (study PRJEB26097, sample SAMN02711298) | human gut metagenome | biome: Gut microbiome | host: Homo sapiens | place: Denmark: Copenhagen...
AGGTTTATAAGGGTTTAGAAAGAAGAGAATAAAAATTGAAGAAGAATAAATATGAGATTGATATGTGTAATGGTTCCATCATGGACAAACTGATTTCCTTTGCACTGCCTCTGATGCTGTCCGGCGTCCTGCAGTTGATGTTCAATGCGGTTGACATTATTGTTGTTGGACGGTTCAGTGGGAGCCAGGCACTGGCAGCAGTAGGCTCGACCACTGCGCTGATCGCAGTGTTTACGAATTTATTTATCGGGATTTCTCTGGGAGCAAATGTACTGGGGGCAAGGTTTTATGCTGCCGGCCGTGATAAGGAGATGTCAGAGACCGTACATACTGCCATTACACTGGCTCTGATCAGTGGTATTGCAATGGCTTTTATTGGAGTGCTTTTTGCAAGAGGCGCGTTGGAACTGATGGGGACACCGGATGATGTCATTCGGTTATCCACACTGTACATGCGGATCTACTTCTGCGGCATGCCATTTTTTATGCTGTACAATTATGGTGCTGCGATCCTGCGCGCAGTAGGTGATACGAAACGGCCGTTAATCTTTTTGTTGATCTCAGGCTCCACCAATGCAGTGCTGAATCTGGTGATGGTCATTAAATTTGATCTTGGTGTTGCAGGTGTCGGTATTGCAACGGTGATTTCCCAAATGATCTCCTGTGTGCTGGTTCTGCGCTGTCTGCACAAATCAGACAGCAGTTATCAGCTGCGTTTTTCGAAATTGAAGATCAAAAAAGCATACATGATGCAGATTTTTCAGGTTGGTATCCCGGCAGGTATCCAGAGTACAGTCATCAACTTGTCAAATGTATTGCTGCAGTCCTCGGTGAACTCTTTTGGCTCCACAGCCATGGCCGGGTATACAGCCGCAAATAATCTGTTTGGATTTTTATATGTATCCGTAAACTCTGTGACACAGGCATGTATGAGCTTTACGAGTCAGAATTATGGTGTGGGAAAACTGAAACGGATGGACAGGGTGCTGCGTGACTGCATTATTTTGTCCGTCAGCGTATCGCTGGCACTGGGCGTTGGTGTGTATGTTTTTGGCCCGGAAATCCTGCAGATTTATACTACGGATCCTGCGGTTATCCAGTGTGCGATGGAAATCCTTTTGTATACCACAGTTACTTATTTTTTATGTGGTCTTATGGATCTGTTTCCGGGAGCATTGCGTGGAATGGGACATTCAGCAGTACCGATGATTCTGTCCGTGATCGGAACGGTAGGTACCCGTATTGTCTGGATTTATGGTATTTTCCCACAGCACAGGTCATTGGCGATCTTGTTTATCTCTTATCCGGCATCCTGGATCCTTACGATCGTGATGCAGGTGATCTGCTTCTACTTCGTGCGGCGGCATGTACACCGCACCCATGCGGAACTGCGTTCATGAGCAAGTAGCGAAGCGGATTGCGAATGTCCGCTTTACAATAAGCAGGCGTAAGGTAAGTGCTGTAAGATAGTGCCATAAACAGGATGAAAGAAAATGCGATATCTTAGCGGAATTATGTGAAAAAATTTATGGTATAATCAACCTTTTGCTTCCACATACTAGATGTACAACAAAAATCTGGTAATTGAGAAGAGGAAACAGGAGGTTTTTACGATATGAAAGCGACAGGAATCGTGCGCAGGATCGATGATCTGGGGCGCGTGGTAGTGCCAAAGGAAATCCGCAGGACGCTGCGCATCCGGGAGGGAGATCCGCTGGAGATTTTTACGGAACAGAACGGAGCCATTGTATTGAAAAAATATTCCCCCATCGGGGAGCTGAGTACATTTGCCGCTCAGTATGCCACAAGCATGGCGGAAGCAGCAGGGAGCCTTGTATGTGTCATGGACCGTGACCACATCATCGCAGCGGAGGGAAACGGCAAAAAGAATTATGATGGAAAACCGATCAGCCCGGAAATGGAGCAGTTTATTGAAGCAAGAGGTTGTCAGGTGGCGGATGCACAGGAGAAAAATTGCAAGAAACTGACCCTTGACGATGCCATGCAATATCAGACCCAGGCACTGGCAACCATCATCTGTGAAGGGGATGCCATCGGCGCGGTGGCATTGTGCAACGGCGCAGATAAGGACAGTGCCGGGGAACTGCAGGGAAAACTGGCACAAGCTGCGGCACTGTTCCTGGCGAAACAGGTGGAACAGTAAGACATTTTCCGTGTAATTGTGTGTGTTCCGGCATAAATTATGAAACGGGACTCTGTGATTTTCTCTCGTCCGCTAATGATCGCCGGCCGAGAGAAAAATAGCCAGAGTCCCGTTTTTTCCGGCGGTGAGCAAAAAGATTGTATTATGGAGGAAATTATGAGATTCATACATATTGCAGATGTGCATCTGGGAGTTACCCCGGATGCGGGAATGCCCTGGAGTGAGAAACGGGGCAAGGATATCTGGAACAGTTTTCATATGGTGCTGGAGGAGGCTCGCAGACAACAGGCAGATTTGCTGCTGATCGCCGGTGATCTGTTTCACAGACAGCCATTAAAGCGTGAATTAAAAGAAGTGGCAGCGGGATTTGCTGCGATACCGGACACAGAGATTGTACTGATCGCGGGAAACCATGATTATCTGCATCCGAAGTCTTATTACCGCACCTTTGCGTGGCCGGATAATGTGCATTTTATTTTAAATAAAGATCTCACACCGGTGCATCTGGAGCGGATCCATACGACGGTATGGGGCTGCAGCTTCTGGGATAAGGAAGATGACAGAGCGGTGTATGGAAAACATCAGCGGCAGATGGATTCAGAGTTTCAGATTCTGCTGGGACACGGCGGCGATGACCGGCATCATCCGTTCCGGGCAAATGAACTGACAGCAGGATATGATTATGCAGCTTTTGGACATATCCACAAGGCGGCGCAGCTGATCCCGAACCGGGTGGTAATGGCTGGTTCCCTGGAGCCGACAGACTGTAATGATTTCGGCCCCCACGGTTTCTGGATAGGGGAATTGACGGAGGCCGGCTGCCGGGTTTCTTTTTATCCGATCAAAAAGTGTGAATATATCCGGCAGGAACTTCCGGTGACACCGGAGATGTCCGCTTATGCGATGGTGGGACTGGCGCAGCAGGAGCTGGCAAAACGTGCGCCCTATCAGATTTCCCATCTGGTTTTGCGTGGATACCGGGATGCGGATATTGTCCTGCCGGTGCAGGAACTGGCGCAGTTGAACCGGGTGGTGCGTGTCGTGGATGAGACCGAGCCGGATTATCCGTTTGACCAGCTGAAACAGCGATACGATGGAACACTTCTGGCGCAGTATATCGAGACACTGGAGGCGTATCCGGATGCGGCATCCGGAAGGAAAGCATTGTATTATGGTGTGCAGGCCATGCTGAATGCCATGGGGGAAGGACAGGAGACATAGGATGATTATCAGAGAGGCGAACATAGGAAAGTTTGGAAAACTGGAAAATCAGAAGTATCAGTTTGCACCACAGATCAATGTTATTTACGGAGCCAATGAATCCGGCAAAAGCACCCTGATGCAGTTTCTGAAGGCGATGCTGTTTGGCCTGGAAAAAACAAGGGTGAGAAAGACGCTGGATACTTATAACCGGTATGAACCATGGGATACTCCGGCCTATTTTTACGGTTCCATGATGTTTGAGACCGGGCAGCAGCAGTTTCTGCTGGAACGGAATTTTTATTATAAGGAAAAACGTGCGCGGCTGGTGAATATCCGGGACGGTGAGGAACTTTCTGTGGAATACGGAGATCTGGACATGCTGCTTGGTAATGTCAGTGCAGCAGCCTATGAAAATACCTGCTGTATCGGGCAGGAACAGCTGCTTCCGGGGAGGGAACTTGGTGTACTTTTAGAGGATGAACGCAGCAATCTGGCACAGACCGGAAGTGGGGATTTTCAGTTGTCGAAGGCATTGCAGGAACTGGAGCAGAAACGAAAAAATGCGGAGAAGACCCGGAAAGAACTGGAACAGCAACGGCTGTCGCATATCCATCAGCTGGAAGTAAACCAACAGGTGTTGGAACGTGATATCGCCGGGCTGAAAGCGCAGCAGGAAAAGCAGAGTACGCAGCAGGGTACGGTGCAGGAGCAGGTAAGAGCGCTACAGCAGCAGATGGAACCGGTACAGACAGCTTATCAGACGGTCTGCCGGCGGGAACAGGAGCTGAAGAGCGCGGTAGCACAGGAACAGTTGGAATGGGAGCAGGTTGAACGGGAACAATGGAAGCGGGAGCAGTTTCGACGGGAGCAGGAGAAAACGGACGCACTTCAGCAGAAATCCGGTAAAAACGCAGGATTTTCACCGCTTTTGCTGATTGGTGTGGCGGGTCTGATTCTGGCCCCTGTTTTAAGGTCTGCCATGGATGGATTTCAGAAGATAGCACCGGCTTTGAATATTATCTGTATCATTCTGATCCTGGCCGGGCTTGTGTCAGCCTATCGCAGAAACAGGGCAAAGAAAGAAACTGACGCTGCACAGAATCACAGGGGGCAAGATGACCGGGCAAATGACCGGGCGAATTTACAGTCCGTGGAGCGGGAGGAAAGGAAAGCTGCCCTGGATCAGCAGTTACAGCGTGTTTGTCAGCAGAAATCTACTCTGGAAGAACAGCTACAGAAACTGAAGGATCAGAAAAAATCACTCCAGCTTCAGGCGGCCCGGCAGGAAGGTTCCGGGGATCAGCTGCAAAGCCAGATACAGGAGAAAGAAGTGGAACTGGAAAATCTGACAGAACAGGTGGCTGAATTGCAGCAGGAGACGTTGGAGGAGCAGCATGCCCGTGAAGACAGGGACGCACTGGAACTGGCAGCGGAAACCATGTCCCGCCTTGCCGCCCGGATGTCAAAGACGTTGGAACATACATTAGATAAAGAAATGTCAGAGATTCTGGCGCAGATTACGGGAAATGTACATGAGCAGCTGCAGGTGACGGATGGACAAGGTATCGTATTGTCAGAGCAGCTGCAGAAGCGTACCCCGGAGGCATACAGTCAGGGAACGATGCAGCAGGCGTATTTTTCTTATCGGATGGCGGCGGGGCATATGCTGATGAAGGAAGAACCGCTGCCATTTCTTTTGGACGAGACCTTTGCAAACTATGATGAAGAACGGCTGCGTCAGACGCTGCGGTGGCTGGCGGAACAGGAAAATCAGATCTTTTTGTTTACCTGTCGGGAAACTGAAATGAGGCTTCTGACGGAAGAGGATATCCCTTTTGCAAGTATACGATTATAAACATGAAATGCCGACATTGATTACATGGATTGCAATTTGATGGGATTTTTGAAAAATCAAAAATAGATATTGTGTTCTAACGCAAGATGTGAGAAAATAAGAGGTAATTGTGAAAAAACATAGTTCACCCAAACTACTGTTTTGTGGGAAAACTATCAGTGCAGAAAAGTGAAGGAGATAGATAGATGGACGTAGACCTTGGGCAGTTAAGAGAGCCGTGCGCCTGCGGAATGGAACATAACATCGATGTGGAGAAGATCGTCATCGAGTCCGGAGCAGTAAGCCAACTGGAAGAGATTCTGGAAGAGTTTCAGAATCCGGTATTTATATGTGACAGCAATACGCGGACGGCGGCGGAACCGTTTTTAGAGGAAGAATTTAAAGATTATCCGGTCATTGAACTGAATCCGGAAGGACTTCAGGCAGACAACCGTGGTGTAAACAAAGTGATGAAACAGCTGGATTATTGTGACAGAGGACTGAGCAGTGTCTCTGTGGATGTGCTGGTGGCGATCGGCGGTGGAACGATCCATGATTTGACCCGCTATGCGGCGACCGAGTACGATATCCCGTTTGTTTCTATACCAACCGCAGCAAGTGTGGACGGTTATGCAGCCAATGTGGCGGCACTGACCTGGGATGGGCTGAAGAGGACCGTTGCCGGTGTGTCTCCGCGCTGGATCTTGGCAGATACCGATATTTTCAGTGCGGCACCGTCGCGGCTTACCGCTTCCGGTGTATCCGATTTTCTGGGAAAGTATATATCCATTCTTGACTGGAAGATCGCACATCTCGTTACCGGTGAGTACATCTGTGAGGAAGTATGCGATCTGTTGGAAAAGGCACTGCGCGATGTCAGCCGGGTACTGGAAGATATTCGTTTTGGAGACAAAGATGCCATCGAAAAGCTGATGTATGCCCTGCTTCTGTCAGGTTTGTGCATGCAGATGGTGGAAAGTCCGCGCCCGGTATCAGGAGCAGAACATATGGTATCCCATCTGTGGGATCTGAATGTGCTGAATGAGAAAACCAATGCGCTGCATGGTGAGCAGGTAGGCCTCGGTCTTCTGATCGTGACGGATTATTATAAAAAGCTCGGATATGCCATCCGACATAAAAATGTAACTGTAAAATCGGAAACAGCCAAAGGACTTGAAATGAGTCTGTTGGAACATACATTTGGTAAAAAAGGTCTGTTGGAAGGAATTCTGACAGAGAATACGCCGAATCCACTGGAGGATATCGATCTGGAAGAACTGGAAGAACAGCTTCCGGAGATCGAAGATCTCATCGATGACCTCCCGGATGCTGACGATATGTATGCAAAATTGCATGATGCAGGCTGCGTACATGAGATATCTAACCTTGGAATCGACAAAGAAAAAGTAGAACTGACGCTGCAGAGCAGCCCATACGTCAGAAACCGTCTGACGTTACTGCGGCTTTCCAAACTGCTGGAGTGGTAACACCCGTCAGCGGCACAAATAATCCCAGATTTTGAAGGATAATTCATACAGAAATAGAAGATGACTGTCAGAAATGGAAATTTCCAGCAGCTCTTCTATTTTTTTTACCCGATAGAAGAAAGTGCTCCGGTGAATATGCAGATATTCTGCCGTTTTTGCAGCATTCCGGTCATGATCCAGATAGGCCCGCAGTGTTTCTACAAAATCCGTATGGTATGTTTTATCATAATCCTGCAACTGGAAAATATGATAATGAATCCCAACTTCCAGCTCCTGGTAATTACATTTGGAAAACAGATATTCCGGCAGGGCATCGGTGCTGTAAAACAGTGTCTGATCCGGTGCCTGCAGGTCCGACAGCTCCAGGGTGTGGAGTGCCTGATGGTAGAAAATCCGGATTTTCAGGATATCTGCAAAGGGCTGACTTAAGCTGACTTTCAGGTGATTGCGCTCCGCAAACTGCTCCAGTGGATCCGTCAGTTCAGGACTCAGCTGTACCGGCGTATCCTGATTGATCAGCAGGATGATGTTATTTTTGTATACCACGGACATGGCATTCGGATAAACCTGCCGCAGTGACGCCATCTGACGTTTGTTGAACAGGTCGCTGTTGTGCGGTTCCGGGCAGTAGAGAATCGCCAGACAGAAGAATTTTCCGAAACGGCGATTCAGCAGTTTCAGCCGGGTTTCTATGATGTTTACATCGTTGAACCGTCCTTCCAGTAGTTCCGTGAGAAACGTTTCATACTGTAAGCCTGTTTTCTGCACGAAGAATTCATGCTTCTGCATTTCAATCGCACAGATATCGGAAAAAGCGGTGATCAGTCGCAGCTCATGTTCACTGGCCTCCGCTTTATCCGGCAGACAGAGTGCTACATAGCCGGTCATGACATGCTGGATGCGGATGCCACAGAAAATCCAGTTCGTATCCGGGTGGTCTTCCGTCTGGATAAAAAATGCCTGATTATTTTTGTAAATCTGATGTTCAATCTGCAGGCGGCGCAGACTTTCCACTTCCTGGGAACTTAAAAATATGCTTCCTTCCTCACTTTTTTCCATACCAAACGGAAGCTGGTGCATCAGCGGGGAGACCGCGATCATGCTGTAACTGGCGTCCAGCACAGACATGGGACGGTGGAGAAAAGATTCTGCCCGGAGGATCAGATCGTCCAGACCATGACCGCTGTAAAGCAGATGATACAGATCATTGATTTCCTGCTGCAATCGCAGTTCAAAGGTCAGCCGCTGGTTCAACAACAGAAAAGTATCTTCCGGTGCAGGCATGTTTTCTACCGGGATGGCAGAAAATCTGTCCTGCAAAGCGGTGGCTTCATTCGCTGTATGCAAAAAATCTCCGGTTGTCGGTAAATATTCTGCAGCAGATGACTTTGCGTAGGTCTCCCAGAGGGCAGCGTCTATCAGAAGTACCGGTGACTGCTCTGGAGCCGGTGCCGAAAAAGCATCTGGTTTTAGCAGATTTTCCGGAATGTCATCCGGGCACAGATACAGGGTGTCCGGACACAGAACCGTATTCTGTCGGAGGATATCGATGCGGCTGATAAAACGTGTTGTATCATAGTCATTTCTAACCATACAGCGACAAATATCCTGCAGCTGGTCAAGCAGTGTTTTTAATGTGATCATAAGAATCTCCCTAAAAAGAAAGGGCAGTCTGCCCATTCGACATTTGTTGAAAATAAATCAAAAAGGTGTGAGGATTTTCAACAGCTGTTTGAAGCTTTTTTGAAATCCTCATGTTATAATTTTATCAGTGATTATAGTGACAGTGTACCATAACAGTACCGTGCACGTCAAAAATATATCAGATGTGAGATGAACAGAATGAACATCAAAGCGACAAAGGTTGAATGAAGAACAGAAGGGAGAAAAAACATGGCAGTCATTACGATTGACGGCACCCGCCTGGAAGTGCCGGAGAATAAAAATGTATTGGAATGTGCGCTGGAAGCCGGAATTTATATTCCGCACCTCTGCCATCATCCGGATCTGCCGGAGAATGGTTCCTGCCGCATGTGTATTGTAGAGGTCGAAGGTCAGGAAGGCGTGACTACATCCTGTACCCTGCGTGCACAGGACGGAATGGTAGTACATACCACAAGTGAGCGGATCAACAAACTGCGTACCCTGGCTCTGGAATTACTGCTTGCCGGACATCCGGAAGATTGTTCCACGTGTCCGAAATACGGTAACTGCGAGCTTCAGACACTGATCCAGTATATCGGTGCAAACAACGCACGTATGCGTACCCGTATCAAAGGTATCAAGATGGAAGAGGGCAATCCGCTGCTCATTCATGACATGAACCGCTGCGTACTGTGCGGACGCTGTGTACGTGCCTGCAACAAACTGAGAGGCGTAGGCGTATTGCAGTACAACAAAAAAGATCTTGAGACATATGTAGGAACCTTACATGGCAAATTGCTGAAAGATGAAGACTGTCGTTTCTGTACGGCCTGTGCAGAAGTCTGTCCGACCGGTTCCATCCGTGATAAATTACAGCTTCTGACAACGAACCTCAAAAAAGAAGAGGCATTGGTGCCGTGTCGTACCGCCTGTCCGGCTCATACGGATATCCCACGTTACATCCGTTTTGTAAAAGAAGGCGATTATGATGCAGCCGTAGCGGTCATCCGTGAGAAAGTACCGTTCCCGAACGCACTGGGACATGTCTGCAGTCATGTATGTGAGCTAGAGTGCAGACGAAAAGAAGTCAGTGAGGCAATGTCCATCCGTGACATCAAACGTTATGCCGCAGAGCATGACACCGGCCGTTACTGGAAGGGAAAAGGAAAACAGCTTCCCGATACCGGCAAGAAAGTATGCGTCGTAGGTGGAGGACCGGCAGGTCTGACCGCAGCATATTATCTGAGAAAACAGGGACACGCCGTTACTGTAAAAGAAGCACTTCCGACCGTTGGTGGTATGATGTCTTATGGAATCCCGTCCTACCGGCTTCCGCGTGAGATCGTTGCACAGGAAGCAAACGTGATCGAGGATCAGGGCGTAGTCATCGAGACAAATACAAAAGTAGAGAAACCGGTTGAATTACTGAGTGAGTACGATGCGGTCTTAATGACCATCGGTGCACACAAAGGTGTCCGTCTTCCGATGGAAGGCAGCGAGCTTCCGGGTGTTCTGTTAAATATTGATTTCCTGCGTAATGCAAGTCTTGGTCAGGAGACCGGAATGGGCAAGCGTATCATTGTTCTCGGAGGTGGAAACGTAGCTTTCGACTGTGCGAGAACCGCAAAACGTCTGGGCGCAGAGGAAATCCATCTGGCCTGTCTGGAGGCAAGAGAAGCCATGACTGCTGATGATGAAGAAATTGAGCAGGCAAAAGAAGAAGGCATATTCGTGCATCCGGCGCAGACTTTTGAGCGTATCACAGGAACCGATGCTGTTACCGGCGTAGACTTTATGAATGTAAAATCGTTTACCTTCGATGAGAACCGCAGAGCCATCATCGAAAAAGAGGAAGGCAGCGAGCATCACATTGATGCAGACACGGTTATTTTTGCAACCGGTCAGCGCCCGGATCTGACAGAAGAAGCAGGTCTGGCCCTGGGCAGAGCAAATAGCATTGTTGTAAAAGAAAACTCCCTTGCAACTGAGACCGAAGGTGTATTTGCAGCCGGCGACGTTGTATATGGAACAAAATCCGTAATCCTTGCCATTGCATCCGGCCGGGATGCGGCGGTTGAAATTGATAAATATCTGGGTGGCGACGGAGACATTAGCGAGACACTTGCTCCGGAGCAGCATGCAGATCCGAAGATTGGCAAAATAGAAGGTTTTGGTTACCTTGGACGTACCAAGACGCAGGTAACACCGGCAGCAGAGAGACAGGACAACTTCAGTGAGGTAGACCATGGTATCTGTGATGCGGATATCTGCGGCGAGGCAAGCCGCTGTCTGCAGTGTGACTTAAGACTTCAGATCCATCCGTCCAGACTGTGGACCGAATATTCGAATCAGAAGGAGGCGTAAGACAGATGAGTGCTTTAGAAAATGCAAAAAACATGAGTGTTGAAGATATTCTGGCAAAAACTGCGGCTTCCGGATTACTGGAATTCGGTGTAGAGCGCAGTGTTGTGACAGAAAAATGGAATCAGGTAAATGCAGAACGAGAATTTCAGACGAATCCGATCCGTGTGGTTGCAGGTTTAAATAATGCGGATATCGCAGGGGTTCAGCTGGAAGTATTGAAAGCTGATCCGAAAAAAGTGATGGAAGGTATGGCAATCGCAGCGCTGGCAGTAAATGCAGAAGAAATGTATCTGTACCTTCCGGAGAAAGAAGCTGAGTATGCAAAAGAACTTGAGACAGAGGCTGCCGGATACGGCATCCGGATCCAGACAGGGCTCATCAATCGCAGAGCAAGCCGCGGCGGTGCATTCCACCATATTTTGACCATGGCTGCGTTGGCAGATATTTTCGCAGACAGCTATGAGCCGTGTACTTACATGGCAGTCTGCAAAGATGGAAAAATGGGTGAGCTTCAGAAAGTATCTTTTGGTACAAAAGTGGCTGATCTGGTAGGAGATGCAGATGTGAAAGCCATCGCCATCGGCACAAAACTGTACGATGCATCTGCCATGGATCTGGTGATTGAGGCAGATACCCAGATCGGAAACGGTGTGATCACGGTTTACAGTTCCAAATGCTGTATGATCCATGAAACTGAAGAGGTGCTTTTGGCAGAGCGCAAACAGAGCTGTGGAAAATGTACGTTTTGCCGTGAGGGTCTGATCCAGCTTCATACCATGGTAAAAGAAATTACAGAAGGACAGGGCAAAAAAGAATTTACAGATATGATGGAAGAAATCGGAGAAGCCATGACATTCTCTACTTCGTGTACCATGGGACAGACTGCATCTGATTTTGCAATGGGTTCCCTGAAATATTTTGCAGGTGAGTATGAAGATCATATCAAGAAGAAAAAATGTGCAAACAATGTATGTTCCGCATTTATGAGCATTTACATTGATCCGGATCTTTGTGAAGGATGTGAGGAATGTGCGGATGTCTGTCCGGCTGATGCCATTGAGGGCAAGAGCGGCTATATCCACATGATTGATGAATTTGAATGTACCAAGTGCGGAAAATGTATTTCCGCATGTGAGAATGATGCAATTATCCAGACAAATGGCCGTCTGCCGAAGCTGCCGACCCGTCTGACAAAATGCGGTAAATTTAAAAAACGTCACTAAGCACAGAATGTTTTATACAGACAGCGTTCAGGCTGTCATCGGACAAAGAGAAACTTTTCCTTTTAAGGAATTCACAATAACACAATTTTATGGAGGTATTTCATTATGAAAACAATGGAAGCAGATGTAATTGTAGTAGCAGCCGGCCCTGCAGGCCTTGCGGCAGCAATCACAGCAGGCGAGAACGATCTGAAAGCAATCGTATTTGAAAAATCCAACACAACCGGTGGAGCAGCAAACATGGGTATGGGACCGCTGGGTATCGGTACAAAATACCAGAAAAAAGCATTCTGCGATATCACAGTAGACGAAGCACTGAACAAACATATGGAGTATACACATTACCGTGTAGACAGCGACCTGGTTCAGACATACTTCAATAAATCCGCAGACACCATCGAGTGGCTGGAGGATATGGGTGTTGAGTTCGCAGGCGCATTCCGTTACTTCAGAGAGTCTGAGGCAACATGGCATATTGTAAAACCGGAGAATGGTGTAATCGGACCTCGTGCAGCAGGACCGATGGTTCGTGCAATGACAGAGAAAGCAAAAGAACTTGGTGCTGAAATCTACCTTGAGACACCGGCAACCGGCCTGATCATGGAAGACGGCAAATGCGTTGGTGTAAAAGCAGTTGATAAAAACGGTGAAGAGATTGAAGCTCGCGGTAAAGCAGTCGTTGTTGCAACCGGTGGATTTGGTACAAACAAAGAGATGATCAAAGAAAACTTTGGCTATGACCTCTGGGAGAACTACTTCCCGTTCAATGTTCCGGGTACAACCGGTGACGGTTTGAACATGATGTGGGATGCCGGTGCACAGAAATTTGGTGCAAATATCGAGATGATCTATCAGTTAAAAGACAATATGAACTGGTTCCTGTTAGACGCAGTTCTTCGTCAGCCAAACCTTCTGATCAACCAGAACGGTGACCGTTTCATGAACGAGGGCATGATGGGTAACACAACTTACACAGGTAATGCGCTGGCACTTCAGCCTGGAAATTACGGATACTGCATCATGGATGCTAAAATCCTGAAAAACTACAAGAAAAATGGCCCGGATATCTTTGATATCGTTCATCCGGAAGATGCATTCCTGGCAGTTGATGCTGAGTTTGACCGTGCGGAGGAAGAAGGATATGACGGATTCATCCGCGCAGATTCCATCGAAGAGCTGGCTGAGAAACTTGGTATTGACGCTGACAAACTGGAGGAGACTCTGGACGATTACAACGATATGTGTGATGAGGGATACGATGCTCAGTTCCACAAAAAACATGAGTATCTCCATCCGATCACAGGTAAGGGAGGCTACCTGGTAGGTAAATATTACATTGCTGCTTATGGAACAGTCGGCGGTGTCAGAATCAACAAATACGGCGAAGTAATGGATGCAAATCTGAAACCGATTCCGGGACTTTACAGTGCAGGATCTGATGCAAATACCATTTATGGTGATAGTTATAACTTTACACTGTGCGGAAACACCATGGGATTTGCTATTAACTCCGGACGTATGGCTGGTGAGGCAATCGCAGATTACATCGACGAGAATTTTTAGGACGACTTTGAAGTATTGATAAAAAAATAACAAGAAAAACCAGAAGTAAACTGGTAGAACCACAATATGGATAGGAAAATATAGGGAATTCAGCCTGAATTTACTTTTTTAAGTAGATTCGGGCTGTTTTTTTCTTGAAACAAAAGCTGATAGTGATAAAAAATTAACAAAAAGGTGTTGTGTTCTGCATACAATTCTGCTATTCTACTGCCGTGGAATTGATTAATAGTTACTAACCAGAAAGTGAGGACGATCATGAAGGAATTTGAACAGTGGAATGGTTTTGAAGGACGTTTGTGGAAAGAAGAAGTAAATGTCCGCGACTTTATCCAGAACAACTACACACAGTATGATGGAGATGAGGAGTTTCTGGCTGAACCGACAGATGCAACAAACCGTCTGTGGGGCAAACTGCAGGAGTTGCAGAAAGCAGAGCGTGCAAAAAACGGCGTTCTGGACATGGAGACAGAAATTGTTACTTCCCTGACAGCTTATGGTCCGGGATACATTGACGAAGAATTAAAAGATCTGGAGCAGGTTGTTGGTCTGCAGACAGATAAACCGCTGAAACGTGCATTCATGCCGTACGGTGGAATTAAGATGGCTGAAGAATCCTGCAGAATGTACGGATATGAGCCAAGTGAAAAAATTCATGAGATTTTTACAAAATACCACAAAACTCACAATCAGGCAGTATTTGATATTTA
>ENA-OQRA01001230-OQRA01001230.1-human-gut-metagenome-genome-assembly--contig:-NODE-1230-length-14143-cov-4.561897_pt1 | contig 14143 bp, 12 predicted proteins | sample MGYA00243238_ERZ505106 | MGnify/ENA primary metagenome ERZ505106 (study PRJEB26097, sample SAMN02711298) | human gut metagenome | biome: Gut microbiome | host: Homo sapiens | place: Denmark...
CACGACGCTCTTCCGATCTGAAGCACTTATGTGATAGAGAGTAAGTCGCAGCGGGTGAAAAATGAATTTTACGGCGAATATGGAAAAAATAATGATCTGTGGATCGGATTTGACCATATTCTGGATCTGGAACAGGTAGAATCTGTGACGATTAATGATATGTTGTTTACTGTGGCTGATTGATATGACAGCAAAAGCACTTCGTGCAAACGATGCGCACTCGCACGAAAAGAAATTGTTGCTTCGCAATCGTGCTCGGCGCGGTCAAGAAAGATCTGTTATTCGTAATAGTAAGCGCGTAAGTGTGCGAGAGCACACTTTCTTGTAAAACAGTTATTTCATTTAACCATCTTCGTCCACATGGCGGCACGGGTCGTCTCTGCCCAGGGGTATTCCCCCATATAATCGCCCTGAAACAGTTCCGTCTGTCCCTGGAGATAATCATAATAATCACAGGTGAACTGTTCAGTATGTACACGCATTTTACCGTAGGCAGACTCCACAATCTGTTCCAGATGATAAGGTGCAAGCGCCTGTTTCAGCCGATAGAGGATCGTGCGGCTGTAATTTTTGGAGGAATGTTCCTCGCAGTTTTCCAGCAGACAGAATGTGATTTTATCAATCGGAACCCAGTTTCCTTCATAATGAACGAGAAGTGCAAGAAGTTCTTTTGCTTTCCTGCTCTTGAAGGAGACTGGGGTTTTATTTATAAACAGTTCAAAATCCGGGAAGCAGCGGATATGCGGGAGACTGTTGGAGTGCATTTGTGTATTCCTCTTTTCAGCTGTTGCATCTGGAGGGGTATGGCCATGATTTTCTGTGCCAAAACCGGTTTTTCCCTCAATAGATGCAGCAGATGTAATAGATTCAGCCGCGGCGGCATGGTATTTGAGGACTCTGTTTAATACCGCACTGATCTGCTTCGGGTCATATGGTTTCAGGATGTAGCCAAAGGCACCGATATCCCAGGCATCCAGCGAATATTCCGGAAATGCCGTTACATAAATGATTTCCGGTGGCGCAGGCAGTTCCTCACTGATCTGTTTTCCAAGAGTGATGCCGTTTAACATCGGCATTTCGATGTCGAGAAATACAACGTCCACAAGTGTCCTGCGGATAAAATCCAGTGCCTCGACAGGCTGGGTAAAGGTATAAATATGGTCATTTTCTTTTGAAAATCCATCAAAGCGGGTGAGCATGATCCTTAGCAGATTTAATGCTCTTTCTTCATCGTCTACAAGTACATAATTCATATGAAAAGCCTCCAACATACAGGTCGCAAAGCGACTGCGTTCATGAGCAAGTAGCGAAAGCGGATTGCGAATGTCCGCTTTACAAGATTTCGGGAAAATACCGGGTATCTTATGTTTGATTCTGATAGGGAAGCAACAGTTCCATGACAGTTCCCTCTACTCCCTCCTGCGAGTGAATAATCAGTGTTCCATGTAGCAGATAATCCATGCGGGAGCGGATGTTCTGGATACTGTGATGGGGATTGATCTTCTGTTCGTCAAAACCGGGACCGCTGTTTTTTACCAGAATACAGATGCCTTCAGCAGTTTGTTTCGTCTCCAGCCGGATTGTGCCGTGATTGCCATTTTTGCGGATGCCGTATTTTATGGCATTTTCAATCAACGGCTGGACGGAGAGTGGTGGAATCTGAAACTCTGTCACGGTGATATCTTTTTCAAATACCAGTGCATTGCCAAACCGGGTATTCTGTATATAAAGATAATTTTCGATATGTTCCAGTTCTTTTTCAAAAGGAATCAGGTCCGTGTAATCCATAAAATCAATATTGGTGCGCAGATATCTCGAAAAATGAACGATAAGATCTGCGGCCTGCTCCGGATCCGTATAGCACATTTCTTGAATTGTCGTCAGTGTGTTGTACAGAAAATGCGGCTGGATCTGGCTCGAAAGCATGGCGGTCTGGATGCGGGAAGCTTCTTTTTCCAGGGTCAGCAGGTTCTGGGTATGCGTCAGCAGCTGTTTCTGATAGAGTTTGCTTGCCGTAAAGATCAGAAAGCCGAAAGTGATGATGCACACCGGAAGCAGAAACAATGTTTTTCCGGGCAGACCAAAAGAGTTGTAAATATAATTTGCAAACATTCCAGTTAGCAGGTACAGGTAGCCCAGATGGAATAAAATTCCGTCAATAGAGAGCGCATCAAGTCCCTGCCAGGTTTTGATCAGCCAGCTGATCCCGAGGAACCGCAGAAGGATCTGTCCGGTTACGACGAAAACACCGGAAACCGGGAGGAACAGTGCCAGCGTAAAACAGAGGGCAGCGCCAAGGAGCAGCCCGGTAAACATGCGGTAGATTTTTCGGGAAAACCTTTGGGGACCGGTATGGTGGGAGATCAGGATGGCGAGTCCCCAGCAGGCCAGTACCAGAAGCCGTGAAATATAGGTCAGCAAAAACATTGGGATCACATTGGTGATGCGTTCCATATAGCCGATAATCCAGCAGTTGTTGATGAAAAAGTAAGCAGTAAAGAGCAGACCGGTCAGAAAATATCCCCGGAACCGTCTGGGGTCAATGCTGAAAATGGAAAACAGCAAAATCGCAAAGGTGGCGAACAAAATGGATGACAGGATGATAAAACTGTTTTTGTATGTATCAAAATAAGTCATCGTAAGGCCGAGGCTGGTCAGTCGTGGACAGATATTCAGAATTTCAGAAGTGTTGGACACTTCAATGACGACTTCAATTACCGAACTGTTGTCGATGCGGTACAGAGGATAAGACCATGGTGATACCATAAAGGCTTTTCCTGGTTTTCCGTTGATGTAGACACGGTAGTTGCCGGAGGGAAGACCTGGCAGACTGATAGCCATTTTATCTTCATCAATGTTAATATAGCGGTCTACCTGTATAATGGTGCGGTAGGAAGCACAGGTTCCTATCATGCGCTGGCGTTTCCAGGGCTGCGCGTAGGACGAAGGAATAAATATTTTATCTGCATCAGAGTTTGGCAGAGTAGAGGTAAGTGTTTTGGCATATTCTTCTGACGGAGCAACAGAAAGGCGGTTGTGATACCAGTCAGTAAATATTGTCAGGGGATTGGCGGATTCTATATTTCCCGGAACATTTCCATCAGAATTCGCCGAAAAAATCAACTTGTCCGGATAAAATTCCCATTCCCCAGCCAGTTCGTAATCGGCATAAAAAGGATTATCAGAGCGTTCAAAAGAAAAAACGCCGTCTGATGTCTGCCCCATTGCATTTTGTCTGCAGTTCAGGAAAAAGTAAATTGATAAGGTGCTAAGTAATAGGATACAACAAATAGCAGATATCAGAAAAGTAAGCTTTCGTTTCATAAATTACCTCAGTGTTTTTATCAGTATAAAAAAATATTTTTATACAGGTGGCTGTCATTTAGAGATCAATGTATGGGACCTGCATTTTTGCAGATACAAAAATCCAAGTCTATTGTAGAAAATTAGTAAAACTGTGTCAAGAAAAGTGACGGTTCTGTGACGGTCTGTTTTGTATAATGAGGATACAGTTTGCGAAACATATTTTCAGACAAAATTATGTTGGTAAAAATGGTAAAGAGTTTAGGTAAACTGAAGAAATGGAGGAGAATGAAATGTTGCGAAAAAAGATTACAGCATGGGTACTGACCGCAGCGATGCTGACTGGTCTGGGTGCAGCAGCACCGGTTACTGCATTTGCACAGACAGCTGAAGATGTACAGCAGAATCGCTGTTATATCAATGGTGATGAAGTGCGTGCGTATGATGTGGAGGATACGATCTATGTGGTAGTAGATGATTTGTCCGCATATGGATTTAACGTTCAGAAAAGCAAAAAATCTGTTACGATCACAAGTGGAACAAATGGTTATTACTTTGATGAGTCATTTAGTCCTAATACAGAAAGCAGTACCATGGGTACCGGCAGCGTAAAGACAAGTACCATCAAAGGCAAGGTGGCAGATCAGGCAGTTACCCTGTATACCATTGACAACAAACTCTGCATCAAGGCAGAAGATCTGGGTGGACTTGGTTATACAAAATATGACAGCGACAAAAATATTATGAATATCTATTCCACACAGGCCGGTTATACAGAAAATACAGAGCATTACAGAAATATCACGGTTAATGCGGGTGATCAGACCGGAACGATTAAATCTTTCCAGGGCGCACATTATGATCCGGGCGAAGCCGGAAGTGCAACATCCAAAGCTTATATCGAACTGGGTGTAGATATGGTGCGTACACATGATATCGACGGCACACAGGGCGATGGCCGCGGAATCATTTACAATCTGGTACCGAAATATTTTGATACAGATGACGAAGTGGATCTGAATGATCCGTCTAGCTATGATTTTGAAGAACTGGATAAAGTCATCGACAATATTCTTGCAACCGGTTCAGAGGTATATTTCCGTTTTGGTGCCAGCCAGAATGATGACAATAAGTTCCCGGAGGAAGGAACCGAGGAGTGGACACAGTTCTTACAGGATCTGACTACTATGGCAGAGCATATCGTAATGCATTACGATTTCGGCTGGGACGACGGATATTACAATACACTGGATTATTTTGAAATCTGGAACGAGCCGGATTTACAGGATTTCTGGCCAAATACAGCAAATCAGTATTATGAGATGTACAACAGTGTATCCAAAGCAGTAGAAAAACTGGATCCAACCCTTCCAATCGGTGGTCCGACACTGACAACTTTAAATGATGATGACGGAATCGAAGAGAGCTTTATCAAATATGTAAAAGAAAATGACTGTCCGTTGGATTTCTACGCATATCATTTCTATCCGTCCAATAACTGTGATCCGTATGATTATTCCCGCTGGGCATATCATCTCCACAGCATTCTGGAAGATTACGGATACGGTGATGTACCGATGATGCTTTCCGAGTATGGTACTGTATTATTCAACCCGAATGCGTTCAGCATGGCTGACAGTGCAGAGGCATCCTATCTGGCCTCTTTGATGATGTATCTGCAGGATACACCGGTAGAGAAAGCCAATATCTACAATCGTCTGATCCAGACAAATGAGGACGGAAGTGCAACGATTACAAAGACCGGTTATGGCTACAAAGCAATGGGTCAGATGAACCAGACAGAAAACCGTCTGGCTGTAACAGGCGGCGATAAAAATGGTATGGCTGTTATGGCTGGTATCAACGATACAGAGGATCAGATCAATGTCCTGATCAGTAACTATGAGATTCCGACTTCCCAGATGCTGGCAAACTCCGAATCCCATAACCCGATGATCAAAGATAACAAACTCTGCATCCCGGGTGTTGCAAACTGGTCACTTCCGATTGCACGTGTACTTACTTATGAAAACAATGCAGGTTACAATCTGACTGTTACAGATGTTCCATATGACACAGCAAATGTTGTAGTAGAGCAGTATCGTATCGATAATGACAACAACCTGGATCTGATTAATACTGTAAAAGTACCGGTCAGTGAAGACGGAAGTGTAGTATTATCCAATGCGTTAAATACATACAGTGTAGATCTGCTTTCCATCAAACCGGGTGACGCAAAAGTGACCGTAGACACATCCAAAAACGGTCTGGCACAGGATGAAAACGGAAACTGGTACTACTATAAAAACGGTGTTATAGACACTTCCTACACCGGAATTGCACCAAATGCATATGGCTGGTGGAGAGTCGTAAACGGAGCCGTAGACTTCAACTGTAACAGCGTGGAGGCAAATGAGTATGGTTGGTTCTGCATCCGCGGAGGAAAAGTGGATTTTGACTATACCGGAATTGCACAGAATGCATATGGCTGGTGGAGAATCGTAAACGGAGCCGTAGACTTCAACTGCAACAGCGTAGAAGCAAACGAGTACGGCTGGTTCTATCTGCGCGGAGGAAAAGTAGACTTTAACTACAACGGACTTGCCGCAAACACATATGGCTGGTGGAAGATTACTGGTGGAGCCGTAGATTTCAATTATACTGGAATGGCTCAGAACGAATACGGCCTGTGGCATGTCGTAAACGGAATGGTAGATTTTTCCAGATAACAGTATTGAATGCAAACTAAACGTTACAATTCACATGATTGATTCTGATGTATAATCAAAGAAAATAATTAAGGCTACCGCAGTAAAGACATATCCGTCACCGACACGATTTACCTGGTCATTGAAGATAATTTTCCAAATGGAAGACCGAAGCTGGAGCGTGCGGGTATTCTGTTTGCAGATTGCCGGATCGTAGAATGCGTCAAACAGATGAATGTTTGCACATGTCTGAATCCGTTTCATACAAGACTTGCTATATTCACTTCTATTGTATTTGGGCAGGATCTTTCAAAGACGGAGTTGGCAGAGCCGGTGATCGGATTTTTGAAAGAAATGCTGACGGGTCCTCATGCAGTACGGAAAACATTGGAAAAATATTTGGGACAGTAAATTACCGGAATTTTCGAAATAGATAGGAATCAGATAACATCTACACTTTTATAATCCACATAACTCATTCAGGTGTATAATAAACAGGCAACTGTATACGACAGCTGCAGAAAGCGGGGATGAAGTTATGTGGATTTTATTTGCATTTGGCTCTGCCGTTTTTGCAGGATTGACATCGATTCTTGCAAAATGCGGAATTCGAAAGACGGATTCGGATGCGGCGACTGCCATTCGAACAATCGTTGTATTGATTTTTTCCTGGATCATGATGCTGATCACAGGATCCATCGGAACAATCAGTTCATTAAGCAGCAAGACATGGATGTTTTTAATTTTATCCGGAATCGCGACCGGAGTATCCTGGCTGTGCTATTTCAAAGCATTACAGCTGGGAGATGTCAATAAAGTTGTGCCGATCGACAAATCAAGTACGATTCTGACGATCATACTTGCTTTTATTTTCCTTGGAGAGCCGATCACGCTGGTGAAAGGTATCGCAGTGGTTCTAATCGGTATCGGTACGTTTATGATGATTCAGAAAAAAGAGACGGTGGATGAGCCTAAGAAGCCCAAGGGAGGTTCCTGGTTGATCTATGCATTGCTTTCTACAGTGTTTGCCAGCCTGACCGCTATCCTTGGAAAAGTCGGCATCGAAGGTGTGGAGTCAAACCTTGGAACTGCCATCAGAACCTGCGTTGTCCTGGTGATGGCATGGGTGGTTGTATTTGTCAAAGGCAAACAGCATACAATCCGGGAAATTCCGAAAAACGAGCTTGGCTTTATCTGCTTATCAGGCCTGGCAACCGGCGGATCCTGGCTGTGTTATTACAGGGCACTGCATGACGGAATGGCGAGCGTAGTTGTTCCAATCGATAAGCTGAGCATTTTGGTATCAATCGCATTTTCCTATATCGTGTTCAGGGAGCGTCTGACGAAGAAAGCAGTGGTTGGCTTATGTCTGAACGTGGCGGGAACGCTGATCATGTTATTGTAAAACTTTACATTGACATTTCCAAATACAACTTTTATAATAATGGACATGTGAAGACAATTGCAAACAGCAACAGCAATGACTGAAAGAAGTAAGTATGAGCGGAACATACAGAGAGCTGCCGGGTGGTGAGAGGCGCATGGAAAACTGATACCGAATACATTCACAAGCTGCGCATTGAACGTTATCAGAAATGATTTTGATGATCAGTAGGCTGCGCCGGGAGCAACCGTTATATTGCAGAAGTATTGTCAGATACTTGGTGAGGCGGATCGTGTGAGCGGTCTGTGAATTAAGGTGGTAACACGAGATTTTATCCCGTCCTTATGCATGCGCATTAGGATGGGTTTTTTTATTATGAAGAAGGAGAGTACATTATGACAGTTTATGACGAACTCGTAGCCCGTGGTCTGATTGCCCAGGTTACAGACGAAGAAGAAATCAAAGAATTAATCAATAACGGAAAAGCAACATTTTACATCGGATTTGATCCGACCGCAGACAGTCTTCATGTAGGACATTTCATGGCACTGTGTCTGATGAAGAGACTGCAGATGGCAGGAAACAAACCGATCGCACTGATCGGTGGCGGTACAGCTATGATCGGTGACCCATCCGGACGTACTGACATGCGTCAGATGATGACAAAGGAAACAATCAACCACAACTGCGAATGCTTCAAAAAACAGATGTCCCGTTTTATCGATTTTTCCGAAGGAAAAGCATTAATGGTAAACAATGCAGACTGGCTGCTTGACTTAAATTATGTAGAAGTACTGCGTGATATCGGACCGCATTTTTCTGTAAACCGTATGCTTTCTGCTGAGTGCTACAAACAGCGTATGGAGCGTGGATTAAGCTTCCTGGAGTTTAACTACATGATCATGCAGAGTTATGATTTCTATGAGTTATTCCAGAGATACGGCTGTAACATGCAGTTCGGTGGTGATGATCAGTGGTCCAATATGCTTGGCGGTACAGAGCTGATCCGTCGTAAACTTGGTAAAAATGCATGCGCGATGACGATCACACTGCTTCTGAATTCTGAAGGTAAAAAAATGGGTAAAACCCAGTCCGGCGCTGTATGGCTTGACCCGGAGAAGACCTCTCCTTTTGAGTTCTACCAGTACTGGAGAAACGTTGGCGATGCCGATGTATTAAAATGCCTGCGTATGCTGACTTTCCTTCCGTTAGAGCAGATCGACGAGATGGATAAATGGGAAGGAAGTCAGTTAAATACGGCAAAAGAAATCCTTGCATTTGAGCTGACCAAACTGGTTCACGGAGAGGAAGAAGCTGCAAAAGCACAGGAGAGTGCACGTGCACTGTTCTCCGGCGGAAATGCAGCAAATATGCCGACTGCAGTTATTACAGAAGAAAATCTGCGTGACGGTGAGATCGACATCATGGGTCTGCTGGTTGCTTCCGGATTATGTGCATCCCGTTCTGAGGCACGTCGTGCGGTACAGCAGGGCGGAGTTGCTGTAAACGGTGAAAAAGTAGGATCAATTGAAGCTTCTTACAAACCGGAAGACATCAATAAAGAGGACTTTGTATTACGCCGTGGTAAAAAGAACTATCGTAAAATTATTTTTGAGTAAAATTTAAGAGAGGTCGCTACTTTCCGATGATTTATCGAAAAGCGGCGGCCTCTTTTTCTGCTTCACAACTTACGTTATTACAATATCTTTCGGATTGGTGGGATTTTTCGCAGTGCGAAAATCGCCAGAAAGTACAGCAGTAACTGCAGTACAATGGATAACAGACTGCACAGGTAGGGACCTGCGGAATGCGGAAACCAGGATGCTACAAAGTCAAAAATCTGTTCTGAAAATCCGGTGTGTGTCTCAATCAGGAACATGCCGAACGTAGCTGCTGAGAATTCTGCCAGCACTTTTCCTGAGAAAGGCAGCCGGATGGATTTTCCGGAAAAACCTTCGTATAAACCATAAAAAATAAAGCAGCAGGGAAACAAAACAGCATGCTGTGCGATCAGTTCCATATGTTTACCGTGCTTTGCGGTCAGATCATAATTCATCAGAAGCATGGCGATGACCAGGCTGGCGATGGTACCGATCAGAAGTATCAGAAGCATCCGCTTTTTTCGGGCCGGGTTTTCTTCGTGTTTGGAAAAACTGACCAGACAGTAGGCAAGTACCGGAAATGCCAGGTTCCAGCAGCTGCTTCCGAAGGGTGAACTGAAAATGGGAAGGAATCCGGTAAATGCTTCTTCCACACCTCGAAAAGGAATCAGGATGCCGCTGACGGAGTATGCGATAGCTGTCAGGATAAAAAACAGTCGCATATCTTTTCTTGTCATATGGTTTACCAGAATCCGCAGAAACGGGAGCATCAACAGGTAACCTATATAGGCATACAGATACCAGTTCAGTCCGGAAAAAAATGTTTTGAGAAAGGAATCCGAATCCGGGATCAGTGTCACGATCAGGATGCTTAGGATCACCATTACGATTAAAATCCGTAAAATACGGTGCTGAAAAATCCGTCGGAAAGATTCTTTTTTGTGAAGGATCAGGGCACCGGATACCATAAAGAAAAGCGGTGGTCCGCATTTGCAGAAAGCTGCTCCGCACATGGAAAGAATGTAGCGCAGTCCCATGTGTGGCACATGATGATAAAAGATATAAGTTTCGCGATGATTGTACATGACAAGAAAAATTGCCAGAATACGAATCAGATCGAAGCTGATGTTGCGTTCCGAATGTCCGGCAGTGGCCGGATGCGGCGTTTTTGCCGTGTTTGTCATAATGTGATTTCCCCCAAATAATAGATTTTATAACCCCATGCAGTTATTTGTTTAAGGTAACACCATTCTAACACAATGCGAAAAATTCGGAAAGATATATTGCAATTAAAAAAGTGCAGTGCTATAATGTCGTCAGTTAATGAGAGTGTCTGAGATGAAACATCAGATAATAATTGACCGTATGTTTTGCAGGAATTGTTCTGTGAAACCTGACAAGAGAATAAATGGGGAGCTTGCCGACAGCAGGCTGAGAGCAGACTAAGTGGTCTGGACCCGTAACCTGATTTGGATAATGCCAACGTAGGGATACAGCGAATGCAGTATTTTTTGTATTGTTTATTAAGCGGATATGCCGATTTTGGTGTATCCGCTTTTGCGTTCATTGCTTAAAATGATGATTATAAAATAATACTGATCGTGTGTTTTTTGATGATAAATTGCTTTTAAGGAGAAAAATAAAATGTTAGGAACATGTCTGGAAAATGTGAGAACGCAGGTACCTCTGGTACACAATATCACAAATTATGTAACCGTAAATGATGTGGCAAACGTACTGCTTGCCTGTGGCGGAAGCCCGATCATGGCAGATGAGGCAGAGGAAGTGGAAGATATCACCAGCATCTGCGGCGGCCTGAATATCAATATCGGGACGTTAAATAAACGAACGATCGCAGGAATGTTGCTTGCAGGAAAACGGGCAAAAGAGATGGGACATCCGGTTTTACTGGATCCGGTAGGAGCAGGTGCATCCGCACTTCGCACCGGAACCGCTATTGAGCTGATGGATACCTTACATCCGACTGTGATCCGTGGCAATATTTCTGAGATTAAGACACTGGCATCCGGAAGCGGCACCACAAAAGGTGTCGATGCAGATGTGGCAGATGCTGTGACAGAAGAAACTTTGGATCAGGCAGTTGCATTTGTGAAAGAGTTTGCGAAAAAGAGCGGTTCTATCGTAGCCATTACCGGAGCCATTGATCTGGTCAGTGACGGAGAAACATGTTATGTCATCCGGAATGGCAGACCGGAAATGGGAAAAATCACAGGAACCGGTTGTCAGTTATCCGGTGTGATGACCGCATATATTACCGCAAATCCGGATAATCAGCTGGAGGCGGCAGCGGCAGCAGTGTGTGTCATGGGACTTGCCGGTGAGATTGGCTGGGGCAACATGCAGGAAGGGGATGGCAATGCTACATATCGTAATCGTATCATTGATGCCATTTACAACATGAGCGCACAGATGTTAGATCAGGGGGCAAAATATGAAATTCGATAGAGATATATTGACAAAGGATCAGTTACTTTTATATGCAGTGACAGACAGTCACTGGTTGAATGGAAGAACGTTGCATTCTGTGGTAAAAGAAAGTCTGGAGGGCGGCGTAACCTTTGTACAGTTAAGAGAAAAACAACTGGATGAGGCGCATTTTATGGAAGAAGCAAAGGATTTGCAGGTGCTTTGCAGAGAATATAACGTACCGTTCATTATCAATGACAATGTGGATATTGCACTGGCCATGGATGCAGACGGTGTGCATGTGGGACAGAGTGATATGGAAGCCGGGGATGTCCGTGCAAAATTAGGTCCGGATAAGATCATCGGTGTGTCAGCTCAGACAGTAGAGCAGGCGATTCTGACAGAAAAGCATGGGGCAGATTATCTGGGAGTCGGTGCGGTATTCCCGACCGGTTCTAAGGATGATGCCACAGAGGTGCCGCATGAGACATTGAAAGCAATCTGTGAAGCGGTATCTATTCCGGTTATTGCCATCGGAGGTATTACACAGGAAAATGTGTCCACACTGGCTGGAAGCGGTATTTGCGGTATCGCGGTGATCAGTGCGATCTATGCGCAGCCGGATATCAGAAAAGCAGCACAAGATCTGAAAATTGCTACGGCAGAAATGGTGAAGGCATGATTCAGAAAGAAGTAATGCAGGAGAATTTGACTCAGAAAGATATCACACGGAAAGGTGGAATTCCAGAAACAGAAATTTGCGGTGCAATTTTTGACCTGGATGGTGTATTACTGGATTCCATGGCAGTCTGGAATGACCTTGGAGTTCGGTATCTGCAAAAACGTGGTATTCAACCGGAAGCAGGTTTGAGTCAGATCCTGTTTTCCATGAGCATGGAGCAGGGTGCGGATTATTTGAAAGAACAGTATCAGCTTCCGGATACATCTCAGGAAATTTTAAATGGAATTGAACAGATGATCCAGGACTTCTATTTTTATGAAGTACAGCCCAAAGAAGGGGCGAAAGAACTGTTGCACTTTTTGCAGGATCAAAATGTAAAAATGATCGCAGCAACTTCCAGTCCGCGGGAGCATGTGACAAAGGCATTGCAGCGAAATGGTCTGTATGGGTATCTGCAGCAGATTTATACCACCGGGGAAGTGGGAATCAGCAAGCATGAACCGCTGATTTATCAGCTGGCAGCAAAAAGTCTTGGCACAAAACCAGAAGAAACACTGGTTTTTGAAGATTCTCTCTATGCGTTGAAAACCGCAAAAAATGCAGGGTTTCGGACAATTGGCGTATACGATGCGGACGGTGAGACCGATCAGGAAGGCGTGCGTGAGACCGGGGAGCTGTATTTGACTTCATTGCTGGATTTCCGGCAATCCTGGATGAAACAGTAAATCGTTGTGACAGATCAGAGGAGGTGAAGTTTATGAACACAGCAGTAACAATTGCCGGAAGTGATTCCAGCGGAGGTGCCGGCATTCAGGCGGATATCAAGACAATGATGGCAAATGGTGTATATGCCATGAGCGCGATCACAGCCCTGACTGCCCAGAACACGACCGGTGTCATGGGAATCTTAAATGCAACGCCGGAGTTTCTGGGACAGGAACTGGATAGTATTTTTACGGATATTTTTCCGGATGCAGTCAAGATCGGAATGGTTTCCGAGAAAGGGCTGATCTGTGTGATTGCAGAAAAACTGGAGCAGTATAAAGCAAAAAATATCGTAGTGGATCCGGTGATGGTGGCGACCAGCGGGGCGCGGCTTATCAGTGAGGATGCCACGGATACGTTAAAACAGAAATTATTTCCACTGGCCACTGTTCTGACACCAAACATTCCGGAGGCAGAAGTGCTGACCGGAATGAAAATCAAAAGCGCAGAGGATATGATCCGGGCAGCAGAGCAGATTTCAAAGGAGTATGACTGTGCGGTGCTTTGCAAAGGCGGACATCAGATCCATACGGCCAATGACCTGCTTTTTGCAGATGGCACGTATCACTGGTTTGAAGGAAAACGTATTAACAATCCGAATACCCATGGAACCGGATGCACTTTATCCTCAGCCATTGCTTCTAATCTGGCAAAAGGTTATGATCTGCAGACGGCAGTAGAACGTGCAAAGGAATATATTTCCGGTGCGTTGGCAGCCATGCTGAATCTGGGATCCGGCAGTGGACCGATGGATCATGGATTTGCGATAAAAAACGAATTTACGTCAGTAAATTAAGTGATGAAAATAAAAGATTTTTACCGCCCAATATACTTTATGATAAATGAGAGCTGTATTCAGGTGGAAAAAATAAATAAAAAAAGCATGAAAAGGAGGTTAAGAGAAAATGAAACAGAGTGACACAGTGAAAAAACTTGCGATGGCGGGTGTTCTGACAGCGGTTGCTGTAGTCGGAAGCTTTATCAGCTTTCCAATACTTGGAAGTAAATGTGCACCGGTACAGCATATGGTAAATGTGCTAGCAGCAGTTGTACTTGGACCATGGTGGGGAGTCGGCATTGCATTTGCGGCAAGTCTGATTCGTAACCTTCTTGGACTCGGAAGCCTGATGGCTTTTCCGGGAAGTATGGTTGGAGCTCTGTGCTGTGGACTGGTATATGCAATGTGTAAAAAGCTCTGGCTGACCTGCTGTGCTGAGGCGTTTGGAACCGGCGTGCTGGGAGGAATAGATCGGAAGAGCGTCGTGTAGGGAAA
>ENA-OQRA01001237-OQRA01001237.1-human-gut-metagenome-genome-assembly--contig:-NODE-1237-length-14089-cov-4.497150_pt1 | contig 14089 bp, 16 predicted proteins | sample MGYA00243238_ERZ505106 | MGnify/ENA primary metagenome ERZ505106 (study PRJEB26097, sample SAMN02711298) | human gut metagenome | biome: Gut microbiome | host: Homo sapiens | place: Denmark...
CAAGTCCGGACATGAAGAGTGCCTCATTGCACACAAGCTCCGACGGCGTGAACTTGTTGATCTCATCGAGAAGCGCCCGCTCGCTCGTCACCTCCGTGACAAAAAAATCGCCGGTCGTAATGTCGACCGTCGCAATTCCGTAATTGTTTCCGGTATACACAACCGCCATCAGGTAGTTGTTCTTTGTCTCGTCTAATGCCTGCATATCCAGGTTCGTTCCAGGTGTGGCAATCCGGACAACCTCACGTTTGACGATTCCTTTTGCAGTTGCCGGATCTTCCATCTGTTCGCAGATTGCTACTTTATAACCTTTGGATACCAGTCGGTTCAGGTATCCGTCTACTGCATGATATGGCACACCACACATCGGTGCGCGTTCTTCGAGTCCACAGTTTTTTCCGGTTAATGTAATCTCCAGTTCTTTGGATGCGGTCAGTGCATCATCAAAGAACATCTCATAAAAGTCTCCCAATCTATAAAAGAGGATGCAGTCCGGATATTCTTTTTTCGTCTGCATATACTGCTGCATCATTGGTGTTAATTCTGCCACTTTTCTTCTCCTCTTGTCATTTTATTTTTACATTTCATTATAGCATTTATATTTTGAATTTAAAAGGATAGTTTTTCTCACAAACTGTGGTTTGTCTTCTCCATATAACAAATGCAGAATATTGGCACTCAGATAGATTCCAACAGCACAAAGACAGGCAAACAATATCACAAACGGCAGACAAATCTGCCCGAATAACTGAAATGGCATACAGCTGTAATCCCATACATGAAGTGCAAACCATTTATTTACAATGATACCTGTGATAAATTCCATTGCTGTTACAAAGATACTGCACCGCAGCACCTGCCTTAGAAAATCATCCTGCCAGTGTACCAGTTCTCCCTGGTACGTGAAAAACATCATACAGATTCCGCCCAGTACAAACATGGACCAATGTGAAAATCCACGGAAGATGATTTCCAGCGAATAGTAGATCCATCCTCCGATACCCCATAAAAATAAATACTCACTGATTTTTTTCATATAAAAACGCCCTCACTATCTTGTTGATACTACATAGTTTGAGCGCTTTTATGGTTAATTATAATACATTTATTCTGCCAGTTCTCCCAGATAATAGAAACCTTTGCATTCAGTCAGTCTGACATCTGCCAGACGTCCGATCATTCCTTTATCTCCCTTGATATGTACCAGCAGATTGTTGCTTAAACGTCCGGTCACCATGGATGGATCGTGTTCACTGACTGATTCGATCAATGCTGTCTGAACAGTTCCTTCATGAACAGAGCATACTTCTGATGCGATGGAATGAACTTCTTTTAATAATCTGTCAAAACGATTTTTGACCACATCTTCAGGCACCTGATCTTCCATAACTGCAGCCGGTGTTCCGGTACGTTTTGAATAGATAAAAGTAAATGCACTGTCATAGCGGACTTTTCTTACGATATCCATTGTCTCTTCAAAATCTTCTTCTGTCTCACCAGGGAAACCAACAATGATATCGGTAGTAAGAGAAACATCCGGTACTGATCTTCTGATCTTTTCTACCAGTTCCAGATACTGTTCTTTTGTATAATGACGATTCATCTTCTTCAGAATCTTGCTGCTTCCGGATTGTACCGGTAAATGCAGATGTTTGCAGATCTTTTTGGATTTGCCCATGACTTCGATCAGTTCATCGGATAGATCCTTTGGATGAGACGTCATAAAGCGAATGCGTTCCAGTCCTTCGATCTGTTCAATTCTTTCAAGAAGCTGGGCAAATGTAATCGGATGTTCCAGATTCTTACCATAAGAATTGACATTTTGGCCGAGCAGCATAACCTCAACAACACCATCTGCAACAAGCTGGCGGATTTCGGATATGATCGCCTCAGGATCACGGCTTCTTTCTCTTCCACGTACATATGGTACGATACAGTAACTGCAGAAGTTATTACATCCAAACATGATATTTACTCCGGATTTGAAGGAGAATTTACGGTCATTCGGAAGGTTTTCAACAATTTTATCGGTATCTTTCCAGATATCGATCACCATACGCTGCGATTCAAAACGTGTGACGATGAGTTCGGCAAATTTAAAAATATTATGCGTTCCAAAAATAATATCTACATAGCGATAACTCGTCTTTAACTTTTCTACGACTTCCGGTTCCTGCATCATGCATCCGCAAAGACCGATCATCATATGAGGATTTTTCTTTTTTCTTGGTTTTAACTGGCCAAGTCGTCCGTAGACACGCATATTGGCATTTTCTCTTACTGTACAGGTATTAAAGATGATAAAATCAGCCTCATCTTCCGCAGCTTCTACGTAACCGATTTTTTCCAGGATTCCGCAAAGCTTTTCAGAGTCTCTCGCGTTCATCTGACAACCAAAGGTTGTAACGCAGAACGTCAGCGGACGACCAAGTTCTTCGGATTCACGCTGTACATATGCCTTTGCCTTTTCGATGAAATAATACTGACGGGCAGTATCATCCGCCGGCGGCTCTTTTGTAATATCTATATCGTAATTAACATTATTAAGCATTCTTTTTGCTCCTTTGTATTATTTTAGAATCAATTAGTAATCATGGATTTAGACAAACTGATGTCTGTTTTCGTCATATTCATAATCAATGGTTTTTAAAGTATTCACAATTTCTTCTTTTTCTACATTCATATCATCACATAAAGCATCCAGATTGTGATAATAATCTCTGAGTTTTGTATTGACTACACTAAGTAACAGCATAGGATCTTTCGGTAACCCATTTGCCATCTTTTGTTCACTCCTTTTTGTTATATAAGACTTTTCTCTTCTGTATCAAGCGGATAACTCTGCTTTTCTGTCACAACTTTCTCTGGCTTTATATCATGTTCCTCAAAAGGAAGTTCTCTGTACATCTGCAATTCGAATGCAATTGCAACTGCATGCAGATTCGGATGTTTTTCCAGATATTTGTCATAAAAGCCGCCGCCATATCCAATCCTGTGGCATTCTTCATCAAAAGCGACTCCAGGCATGATCAAAAGTCCGTCTTCTCCGTCTGCTATATGATCGCCGGTTGGTTCCAGAATCCCGTATGCGCCCGGCTGTAAGTCATCTTTACTTTCTACCAGGTAAAAATTCATTTCGTTTCCCTCAATTCTTGGAAACCACACACTTTTTCCGAGCTTCCAGGCCTCCTCCATGATGGAAGAGGTTCCCACTTCTCCGTTATAATTTGCATAACAGTATATATCGGTCTCTTCTAAAAATCGCGGATGATTGATAACTCTTTCGGTAATGTCGTTGGTTGCCTGTTGCCACACAAGTGGATCCATCTCTTTTCTGAGACGGATGATCTTATGTCTAATTTCCTTTTTTGCTTCCAAATTTCTCACCTAAATTCGTAATACTTCCGTCTTTTTCCTTTATAGAAATGTTGTTCAACTGCCCACGCAGGTTCCTTTTAAAAGAATCTATATATTCTTTTCTCAAGATCTGCTGTTCTTTTAGTTCTTCCGGTGTCAGACCTTCTGATTTTGATTTGTGATATAATTCATTGATTCTTGCTACTTTTTTATCATCCATTATCTTTTGTCCTTTCTGTAAGTTTCAGGTTTAACTGGAATAATTTTCCAGAAAACCATATAAGTTTTCTGATGTTTCTATATATTTTCCATTCTGAATTTCTTTTTGAAGATTTTCCGGAAGGCCCTCCAGTGAAATATCTGTATATTCATATACCGTCTTTTTATCACTAAGATATACAACCACATATCCATTTAATTCCTTCAGATAATAACAGTCGTCTTTAAGAGCCTGTCCGTCTGCTGCCACAGAAGTGTTGTTCATTTCTTTCTGTTCCTTCGCATTTATTTCGGCCTGGATTTCACGCTTTCCTTTATTCAAGCTCAGCTGATAAGCACAGGTAATTCCAAATACTACAAGGATCAGAAACAGTAAAAAGCCAATACCATACTTATTTTTCATAGTGATTACTCCTTTTTGAGTACAGTATTAGCTTATAACATTGTATTTATACGATTTTTCTCAATGTTTTTTCGATAAGAAGCCCCTCCCGCTCCGGATAATCATACTTTTCACTTTCTCTGATACATGCACATACGAATGCATGAGAAGCCTGGACACTTTCCAGAAGTGTGTTACCCTGCAGGAGTCTGGCAAGAAACATTCCGTCAAATGCGTCACCGGCTCCGTGAAATTCTTTTAATACTTCACCGTTCCCGATATAGAGAAATGCATCGTCTTCATATAATACGATACCTTTTTTGCAATCATCTTTCGGAACACTGGTGATGATCATATCTTTGGCACCCATTTTGCGCAGTTCTTCGCACAGATGCAGGACATTTCGGTGATTCCCTGTGATCTGATACTCTTTTTCGGCGAGCAGATACATTTCTGTCAGATTTGGCAGAATTACATCCGAATAAGGCAAAAGCCTTCTCATCGATGTACCGTAAGATTCATCAAAATTAGAATAATATTTCCCGTGATCACCCATGATTGGGTCAAGGATTACTTTGGTATCCGGAAATTGACTGATAAAATAAATAACAGAATCAATCACGTCAACATTACCAAGGTATCCTACAAAAATCGCGTCAAATGTAATGTTTTCTTTCTTATAGTGATCCGCACACGTACGTATATATTCTCCGGGTACATGATATATGGCAGGTGTTCCATAACCTCCGGTATGTGTCGATAACAACACAGTCGGGATGGGACACGCTTCAATTCCCATCATACTTAAGATAGGTGTCATATTCATCATGGCTGCTTTTCCTACACCGCATATATCGTGTAACAGTGCAATCTTTTTTACTGGTCTCATAACTTACCTGTATTCCCCTTTTATCAAATGTAATCTACGGCATAATGTCACAAGGGTAGCTCCTTTTGGCATGCCAAGTAATTCTTCTTCTGTAATTCCTCCAAGTACAACAATAGCCACACCATAAGTTACCACTGCTGCAAGAAGTGCGATGATTGTCGCAATATATGGGCCTGCGAACAATTCGAAAATCAGGTGGACCAAAACAGCGATCACACCCATGATCAGTGAAGCCAGTGCAGGGATTACAAAAGTCTTCTTCTTTTCCTGCACATATCCAATTCTGTCACGCAGTGCTTTTGCGTTCAATACACAGATTGCTCCGGAGAAAATAATCTTACTTAATACTACGGCATAGATATTCCATTTCAATACTACCAGCATCAGGAACAATGTCACAATATGGATCACCAGGGAAATTGCAGCATTCTTTACCGGAGTCATCATGTCATCAAGGCCCTGTAATACAGAGTTGGTAACAGTTGACAGACAGAAGAATACAACCGAAAGAGCTCCCATCTGAAGCATCAGTGCAGCCGTTGTATTATCCTGAGTAAAATATAACATATTCAGGATTGGTTTTGCCAGCGTAATAAAACCGACCGCACATGGAATTGCGATCACCATATTAAAACGGCTTACCGTATTGATCTTATTATGTACCTGTTTTCTGCTACCAGTCTGTACTGTTGCAACCAGACTTGGCACCAGAGATGCCGCCAGTGCACTGGAAATAGAAAGCGGTACATTGATCATTGTACTGTACTGTCCCTGAAAGATTCCCAAAAGACTTGCATATTCTTTTTTACTGAACCCCTGTGCAGCCATTACGTTATTAAAAAGCGCCGTATCTACGAAGTCACTGATATTATATACAGTTGCACTTAAAATAACCGGTGCGATCGTTACAAACAGAACTTTGTATACCGTCTTATAGCTTTCGCGTTTTTTCGAATGGTCACGTCTCATTTTGCGTTTGAAGACTTTGTTATATGCAAGAAATACAAGACCAACAAATACTAATGCACTGAATGCTCCAAGGACAGTACCAAGTGTTCCTCCGGCTGCGGCAAATGCCGGACCGAAAGATTTGTCACCTCTCGTTTTTCCTACGGCTTTTCCTGCATTTAATAATACATAGGCTCCCGCAATAGATACAACTGCATTTATGATCTGTTCAATAACCTGTGAAATTGCAGTCGGGACCATGGAACCGATTCCCTGAAAAAATCCTCTCAAAACTCCAAGTAATGCAACGATCAGAATACACGGTGCCAATACACGGAGCGCATATGCACTCATATCCAGATGCATGATCGTCGTTGCAATAAAATCAGCTCCAAAGAATACAAGCAGAGCTACAAAACCACCGGCGAGCAATGCAAATGTTATGGCTCCACGAAAAATCTTATGCGCATTTTTGTATTCTCCTACGGCGACTCTTGCGGATACCAGTTTTGATACTGCCAAAGGGAGGCTGTAAGAAGTCAACATCAAAGCCACGGAATAGATTGAGAACGCTACAGAATAGTATCCGTTTCCTTCCGTCCCGATAATATTAAGCAGCGGAATGCGGTAAAATGCTCCGATCAGCTTTGTGATAACTCCTGCTATCGCCAGAATCGATCCCTGTACGAGGAAATTCTTCTCATTTTTTTTACGTTGTTCAGACATACATCTTTAACTCCATCATTTTGTATAAATTAGTAAGATCAATTGTTATCTCAGAATATCCAGGCGTTCCATAATCTCTCGTTGTTTTTGTTCCATCACCTGGCGTTCTTCATCTTCCATATGGTCATAACCTGTTAAGTGTAACACAGAATGCGCAATAAGAAAAGCATATTCTCGCATCGGACTGTGTCCGTACTCTTCTGCCTGTGCAAGAACTTTCTCCTTTGATATCACAATATCACCAAGCGTCAGTTCTCCGCTTTCAGGATCGAAACAATCTTCTTGTTCTTCCAGGAAGTCAAATGTTCCAGGTTCCGGATAATCGATCATAGGGAAAGACAATACATCAGTTGCTCTGTCGATTCCTCTGAATTCCTTATTCATCTCATGAATCTGTGCATTTTCTGTCAGGAGCAGGTTTACTTCTGCCTCATAAGGGCAGCCTACATAATCCAGGGCTTCTTCTACTACTCTTTTTGCAAGTGCTTCACATTCAAGTGGAAGTTTCACATCCCCTTCTTCTTCAAAATATAATGTCATGATCTTCGCCTCTTATCTTTTCCTTTGTATTTAGCATCATTTCCACGACGGTTTTCGTGTTTGCTTTCATAATCTTCGTATGCTTTTACGATTCTTTGTACCAGCGGATGACGTACAACATCTTTGCTGGTAAGGTGGCAGATACTGATATCTTCGATATCTTTTACAACTCTTGTTGCCACATCAAGTCCCGATACCTGACCGGATGGCAGATCCTTCTGTGTTGCATCACCTGTAATGACAACTTTTGAGCCAAATCCGATTCGTGTAAGGAACATCTTCATCTGTGCCGGGGTGGTATTCTGAGCTTCATCCAGAATAATAAATGCATTATCAAGCGTACGCCCACGCATATACGCAAGCGGTGCCACTTCGATCAGACCTTTTTCAGAATTCTTCATAAAACTTTCTGCGCCCATGATCTGATACAGTGCATCATAAAGTGGACGTAAGTACGGATCGATCTTACTCTGAAGATCTCCCGGAAGGAATCCGAGTTTTTCTCCTGCTTCGATTGCAGGACGTGTCAGAATAATCCTTCCAACTTCGTTATTTTTAAATGCAGTGATTGCCATTGCCATCGCAAGATATGTCTTACCGGTACCGGCAGGCCCAAGTCCGAAGACGATCATCTGTTTGCGGATTGCATCTACATATTTTTTCTGCCCAAGGGTTTTGGGTTTGATCGGCTTTCCCTGTAATGTATGGCTGATAATATCCTTATCGATCTCCAGAACATTTTCTTCACTGTCTTCCATTACAAGCGCCAGTGTATAATCTACATTCTGTTCCTGAATCGTGTTGCCTCTTTTGGAAAGTTCAACGAGCTGATCCAGCACTTTTTTTGCTTTTTCCACCTTCAGAGCATCTCCCATGATCTTTACACTTTCACCTCTCGCGATCAATGTTACATGAAGAGCCCGTTCTATTTTCTTTGCATATACATCGAACTGCCCGAACACATTCGCTTCATGTTCTGCAGGTATATCGATGACTGTTTCCATTAATCCCATGCATTAATCTCCATTCTTTGTTTCTTCTTCCGAAGAATTTTCTATCGGAATCGGTACAGACGGCATCTTTCTGCCAACGGAACATCTGATCTTTAGTGTTCCCTTTGCATAATACGTCTCAGACCCTGTGTATATTTTAACATCATTCTGGATAATTTCTACCCCTTTTTTCTCCAATTCTTTACAGTAATCCTGAAAATCTGCCGATAATATCATTCTGGCATCTGCTTTGGTATACTTCTTATACATTTGGCGGTAAGGCGTTATCGTGCTTTTTTCTAATGTCACCGGAATTACATTGGCAATCTGATATTTTTTCTGATCTACATGTTTTTCGAAAACCGGATATTGATTGTTTTTAGATTCAGTCGTGAAATAATTCCTGCCAAGACGGATTCCGTAATTTCTTTTCTGGAGAAAGTAAAATCTTGAACGGTAATATTTTTTCTGTATATATTGTCTGGTTAACTCTTTCTGATATGTAATGGCTTTTTCTCCTGTTATGTCTGCATCTGCATTTTTCAATCTGTAACCGGTAATCTCTTTTTCATCATTACAGATTGGAATCTGACCAGACACAAGGATAGCTCCTTTTTTCACTTTTGTCCCCCGCTGTACCATAGGAGTGCCGGTACGCGTTATAATATCTACAATTGTGCAGTCCGTATCTGCAATAATATCTTTTCCTTCTTCGTTATTGTCTGAACTGATTTTTGAACTGTCCGTAAAATCGTCTTCATTTTCCTTTATCCGGATGACCAGACGGCATCCATCCACGGAAGCGGAAACCCATATGATCCTGTCGTACTTTTTTCTGAGATCCTGCACGATCTTTCTACAGTTTACATCTGATTTTTTCATACCGTCTTTGACGTTTTCGGACGAAAGGAATCTTTTCAGCGTATCATCTGTATAAGAGAGATTCCCACTGATATCTATGCCCCAGATAAAACGTGTCATAAAAAGGATCAGACCGGCACAGATAAGAAAACCAGACAGCAGTATGTGACGTTTACGGTATCTGTGTAAAAGAAAAGGAAGACCACTGCGGCGTATGATGCAAACCTTCGTACCGGTCTTCCTTACGATCTCTTTCAGTCTGCGAAAACCATCAATCGTAAGATTCATCTCATATGAACCGCAGACCCGCTTCAGATCCCATATATAAATATTTTTATAACGGCAGGCATTCAGAAAACGTTCCGGCGAATATCCGGTTATCCGTATCCTGACATAACCTTTCAAGTACCAGATCAGCTGTTCAAACACGACGGTCCCCTCCTATAGTTGATACTCAATTGTTCTGATGTGACCGTGAATCTTCATCTCGTCATTTGTATAATATATAACTTCCAGTTTTTTCCCAGTGATTTTGATCTGACCACTTTTGGATTGAAGCCTTATTATCTGATCTGTATATTCTGTCATTCCTCTGTAATTTTCCACACAAAGATCATTTGTTCCGGTAATCGTAAGAATCGGGAGCCCCATTGCTACATCTTTTGGGACTCCCGACATCTCCGCCGCTTTTTCTTTCCATTCCTGACGTTTCATAAAAATACCGTGCTGGTAATTTGTATTACTCTATGCTTTTTCGCCGGAATATATGCATGGCAATTCAGTTACCTCTTTTTAAAGTTCGTGATATGCCTGTGTGTAAAAATACTCCTGTGAATTCAGTGGTGCCTCCTCATTAATTACACGATGATAATTTCCCTCTGCATCCAGATATCTTGCTTTCTGGTTGTCTGCAAGCATAATATCGAACATATCCTGTAATTTATTCTGCAGTCTTTCATCGTATACAGGCGCTGCCACTTCCACACGTCTGACTGTATTTCTTGTCATAAAATCTGCGGATGCAATATAGTATTTCCTGCGCTTACTGTTTCCGAATATATAGATTCTCGAATGCTCCAGGAATCTTCCGACAATGCTGATGATACGAATGTTTTCTGTCTTTCCTTCCACACCAGGGATCAGGCAGCAGATTCCACGGACAACCATATCGATCTTCACACCTGCTTCGGAAGCTTCGATCAGTTTATCGATGATCTTCTTATCTGTAAGAGAATTGAGCTTAAATCCAGCATAAGCTTCTTCTCCATTTCTTGCATGTGCAATCTCTTCATCCAGCATGGCAAGTACTTTATTCTGCAGACATTTCGGTGCAACCAGAAGATGTTCACTGTGCTCTACAACTTCACCCTTTGACAAAGCCTGGAATACATTGGAAGCTTCCAGTCCGATCTCTACGTTAGCTGTCATAAGAGAAAGGTCGGTGTACAATCTGGATGTCTTTTCATTGTAATTACCGGTACCAATCTGTGTAATGTACTCTACCTGACCTCCATTTTTGCGGGTGATCAGACACAGCTTGGAGTGCACTTTATAGCCATCCAGTCCGTAGATCACCTGACAGCCGGCATCCTCCAGAAGTCTGGACCAGCCGATATTATTTTCCTCATCAAAACGGGCTCTCAGTTCTACCAGCACGACAACTTCTTTTCCATTCTCGGCTGCTTCGATCAATGCCTCTACCACTTTACTCTGCTTCGCCACACGATACAGGGTCATCTTAATGGAGATGACATCCGGATCTTCGGCCGCTTCCGTCAGCAGATGTAAGAACGGACGGATGGATTCGTATGGGTAAGATAACAGTTTGTCTTCTTCCCGGATCTGTTCTATGATACTTTTTCCATCCTGGAACTGGTCAGAGCGCTGCGGTGTACGTTTTGGAAAATATAATTCCGTATGCTTTCTGAGAAGATCCTGGATCTGGAATACAAACGACAGATCCAGTGGTGTTGAAGATATGAATACATGGCTTTCATCCAGCTCCAGATATTCACATAATACGGCAATTCCTTTTTTGTCGATATCTCTGGAAAGTTCCAGACGGATCGGTGCCAGTTTCTTTCTCTGCTTAATCAGCCCTTCCATAAATTCACGGTAGTCCAGATCTTCGTCGTACAATGCATCTGCATCGATATCGGCATTTCTTGTGATACGGAGTAAAGATTTTGATTTGATCTTATATCCTTTGAATACCGCCGGTGCGAAATGCAGAATCAGTTCTTCGGCGAGCATATAGGTGCCCTGCATTCCCGGAACTGCGATCAGGCGTCCGAAGATGTTGCTGGTGCATGGAATAATTCCCAGACGGTCTTTCTTGCCCTTGGAGCCAAGTACGGCTACGGCATAGATTTCTTTATTTCTAAGGAATGGGAATGGCTGTCTTCTTCCTACAACAGTAGGCGAGATCAATGGTGCAATCTCGGATTCAAAATAACGCTCGAGATATGCAGCCCCTTCTTCATCGAGTTCATTGAAACGTAAAATGCGGATGCCCTGTTCTGCCACACGTTCCATCAGTTCTTCATAGACCGCTTCTTTGCGTTTATTGATTTGTTTTGTGCGTTTTAAGATTGCATCAATCTGCTCCTGTGATGTCATGCCTGTCTTATTTTCACGGATCTTTTTGTCGAGAAGTGTCTGGTCATATAATGATCCCACACGTACCATGAAAAACTCGTCCAGATTGCTCTGATAGATCGATGCAAATGTCAGTCTCTCACATAATGGGACTTCTGGATTTTCAGCTTCTTCCAGTACACGTTCATTGAATTTCAGCCAGGAAAGTTCCCGGTTCATATATATGCTGCTCATAGTGTTTTCTCACCTTTCTCTGTGTATTTTTCACTTTTTTCTTTTCCGAAATATTCATTCCAGTATTCCTAATATAGCATAGCATTCCCCGACTTATATTAGATATATGTTAAATCTATGTTAAATCAGCCCGCCGGGAAAGGCAGGCTGATAAACAGATTATATCTTGGTATATTATTTTAATGTTACATTTAATTTTACCGGCTGATGATCGGTATATTCGAACTGTGTGTCGATATTTTCCACTTGATCGATCTTCAGATTATCCGAAACGATGAAGCCATCCAGTACATATACCTGTGAATCATCATAGTTACCGCTGTATGGTCCGTTTAACAGGCGGCAGGTCGGTACATTATCGGATACTGCATAAGAAAATCCTTCCGGGATATCTTCTTTTCCGACCTTTCCCGGAACCCAGCTGCCTTTATCGTGGATCGGATAGGTGTCCATCCCATCAAATGTCTGGTTAAAGTCCCCGCCGGCAATCACATAATTTCCTTTTTCATACTCTTCTTTTAACTTCTTCACCAGAACTTTCCGCTGCGCGATCTTACCTTCTCCGCTGTCATAAGCTTCCAGATGAAAATTGATCAGAACCAGCTCTTTGTCACTGCCTTTTATCGGAATTCTTGTTTCCAGCATACAGCGCTTAAGATTGCAGGTTTTTACCGGCCATTTGAAAGATTCCGGAAGTGCGATTCTGGAAGCCTCCGATACTTTGTAATCAGAATATGTTACCAGGCCGCTTTCAACTTTACCGATCGTCGGAAGCGGGTATGGGACATATACGCATTTGAAATTACATGCAAAGATTCCATCTACACCCAGTGCTTTTTCGTAGTAAGCTTTTTCGTTGATGTGATAAGATCGTTTGGAATCAATGTCTACTTCCTGAAGAAAACAGACATCGGCATCTGCATCATTCAGAATGCCAGCAATTCCTTTCATATTGTGCTTTACCAGATCTTTCGTCTCCGGCATGACTTTACTTCCGCCGTCCATAAAGAAATCTTCGTCTTTGCTAAGTCCGGCATATCCGGTATTATAGGTCAGGATCGTCATCGAATCTCCTGTAGATATGGACTGTTTTCCACTGGTTGTGTTCAAAGTCTCTATCTGATCCGGACGGTATTCCAGCGCTGTCAGAATGGCAACAGCCACCAGGAGAATCAATACAATTCCAAGTATGATTCCACCTAAGATCTTCCCAAATTTTTTCATGTTGTACCTCCGTGTTTTTTATCTTTTGGCAGATACCAAAGTAACATAGTAATTATATCCGCCTGATATATTTATCTATTATAACAGTAGTTTTGTAGAAAATCCATTCATAAACCGAGGAAAATACAGACAATTTCACGGTGGTTTTTCTAGGATATCGGTGTTATAATGAGCCATATTATGTAAGGAGGCGATTATCTATGGCTACACCACTTCTTGTGTTGATCATATTGGCAATTGTGATTATTGCATCAATCATAACATCTGTTGTCACGTATGTTATTTTATCCGGGAGAAATAAAAGAATCCGCCTGGCAGAGCAATACCGCCAGCTTGGTATTACAGAACAATATCTGAAGATTCAGGATGAAATCGAGAGGATCATCCGTTACAAAGATATCAAACTTACAACGGCGTCACCTGTAAAGATGTCAAATCCGGAAGACGGACAGAATGAAAAAGAAACAGAATCAAGAACATTCGCAGATGACCTCTGGTTCATCGTCCGCGGAAAGGACAGAAAGACATCTGAAAAGCTTCTGGAATACTGGCACTTCATCTGTGAGAATTCCGAATGGAAATGTATAGAGCGCAAGAAAAAAGGTTAAAAACCAGGAAAACCGACAATCTGTACCATACGGGAATCTGCTTCATTCGAAGCAGATTCGCCGGGCACAGTCTGTCGGTTTTATTTTCTGCATTATTCTGCGTATTTTTATTTTTCGATAGTTTCTTTCTTATAAACTTTCTGCTGTGAAAATCCTCTTCCTCGCACTTCATTTACATTTCCAATGATCATAAATGCATGTGGGTCGATCTCCTGTACCAGCTGGTTCAGGCGCATAAGTTCACGATTGGAAACTACGGTAAGGATCATCGGCTGATCGTTTTTCAGATATCCGGTCTGTGTATAGACCAGTGTCGTTCCACGGTCAAGACGCTCCTGGATCAGACGGTTCAGTTCTTCGTATTTTTCAGTCATGATCTCTACTTTTGTTCTGGTAGATCCCATCAGCAGTACCTTGTCCAGAATGACGGTATAGATCAGTACCAGTAAGATACCGTATACAATCTCTTCTTTGTTAGTGAAGAGCATCTGTGAGATCAGAATTATAAAAT
>ENA-OQRA01001310-OQRA01001310.1-human-gut-metagenome-genome-assembly--contig:-NODE-1310-length-13645-cov-4.953495_pt1 | contig 13645 bp, 18 predicted proteins | sample MGYA00243238_ERZ505106 | MGnify/ENA primary metagenome ERZ505106 (study PRJEB26097, sample SAMN02711298) | human gut metagenome | biome: Gut microbiome | host: Homo sapiens | place: Denmark...
CGACGCTCTTCCGATCTATAGCCGTATGCGCTTGCCGAATTGATTACTTATTGGCTTCTTCGTTCACAATGGCCAGCAGCTTTTCGCAATCCACGCCGTGTACCATGCAGGCCTCCTCCACCGTCTCGCCGCGGGACGAGGGGCAGCCCAAGCAATGCATGCCGATGGACAGAAAAATGGGAGCCGTCTGGGGAGCAACGTCCAAAATATCACCGATAATGGTGTCTTTTGTGATTTCGATCATATTGAGATCCTCCGTTAGTTCGTTTATGGAGGTATTATACCCCGTTTCTCTACAATTTTCAACTGTATTTTTTAGAAAACCCGGTTGCCTGTAAAAATACAATACACCTTTGGCAAGAAAAAACCGTGGTATGGACACCGCAGAAGCAATACGGATTGTATCTATAGAGAAAAGAAGCATCAGGATATATTATTGCGAGCTACTCGTTGAATACGGTTCACGAGCATCTTGCCCTTTTGGGTCTCGGTGCGGTTTCTATTTTGGGCCAACTCAAACTGCTCGTCCCGGGTCAGCTCCTCCACCTTCCGGCCGGCCAGCAGGACCTTTCGCTCCTCCTTCAGGGCCTCCAGCTCCGCGTTGGCCTCGTCCAGCTGCAGCAGCTTCCGTTGGAGCAGGTCGTCTCCAGTAGGGTCGACTGCCCGGATCAGGCGCTTCACCTCTGCCGCCGTGAGTGTGACTTCGCTGTCGCTCAGGGGCTTTTTGATGTCCAGATAGCCCTCCAGCAGCTGCTCGCCCTCGTGCGTGGCGCTGGACTTCCCCGTTTCAGACTTGGAGTAATTGTAGGTGGATTCTGCGGCGATTTCGTAATAGTCGTCAGCCAGATCCAGCGTGACACGCTGTTCTGCTGCATTCCCGTGACGGTTTCCTCCCATCAGCTTTTTCACGTCTGTTTGAACTCCCTCTTCTTCAATGTAGACCGGATCAAATCGGGCTTCTATCGTCCGGGCTCTACCGTCAGCATCCCGCACCACAAGAGAGATGGGCTTTTTACTCCAAACATTTTGAATGAGGGAGAGTATGCGCTGGGCCTTGGCTGCCTTTGGCGTTCCTTTTGGGAAATTCGCCTGGTAGATGGGTTTGCCGCTCTCTTCGTCCGTTCCGACCCGCGCTTGCTGCCGGCTCTCCGCCGGAGCGGCCTTCTCCATCGTCCCCCGGTTATTCCGGGCGGCGTCCATCAGGGCGTTGTCCCAAATCTCCTGCAGCTCCCGGGCGTACTGCATCATGGCGCGGCTCTCCGTGCGGTCCGCCTGCAGGCCCTCCAGGGCGATCTTCAGGATGGCCGTCTCGGTCATGCCCGCAGTGTCCCGCCCGGCAAAAAACCGCCTGGCCCCGGAACAGAGCGTTCAAGTAGGTAATTTTCATATGCGTGGCAAATTTCCGCTTCTGCTCCGGAGTGAGAGTGTCCACATCCACCTCAATGCCGTCCCTCGTTTTCACATAAGCCTTTAAAATGATGGGTTCCCATTGCTTTCTTGCCATGCAAAATCACCTCCTTCATTCCTATGCCGTTCCCAACCCATACTTTCCGGCTTTTTCCCCTTCGCACGCGCCTGGCGCCATGGCAAGAGCATTCAGATTTATCCCCCGTTTTCTCCACCGGCTCCGCCAGTAACTTCTGCGTGGTTTTGTTCTGTTCGATCAATTCATCACTTTTTCGCTTGCATTTTAAGTTTTATTGTGATAAACTGTACATATTCTACAAAAAGGATAGAAATAGAAACGTCTGGCAGTATCCTTTTTCAATTGCGGAACAACCATGGCAGCATAAAAAGATTCTTTATGAATAAATGAGGTACATCGGATAATTGTCTTTAAATAAATATTACCAATTTGAGGTGATTCGAATGAAAGACACGCTCTCCCCCTCTATCCTTGAGGATTTTCGCCGCTTCCATGCATACGGGTGGCTCCCCGGCCTCATCACTCATGTGCTGAACAGGCGGCATGGCCTACACCTCTCCGCAGCGGCAGTAAAGCAGCTCTGCCGGGAAATAGATAGAGCCGAGGAACGCAGGCAATCTGAAGGGAGCAAAATACATGTCTCCTGAGGATTGCCGCCTGGCCGCCGCCTATATCCGCGTATCTACCGACGATCAGGTGGAGCTCTCCCCCGCCTCCCAGCTGGTGGAGATTCGCAAGTGGGGCTCCGCCAACGGCTATATTGTACCGGATGAGTTTGTATTCGTGGATGAGGCCAAGTCCGGCCGCCGGGTCACCGGGCGCGATGAATTCCGCCGTCTCATCGGCTCGGCCAAGCAGAAGCCTAAGCCTTTCGACGCCATTCTCCTGTGGAAGTTCTCCCGCTTCGCCCGGAACCGGGACGACGCCGTGCTCTACAAATCCATCCTACGCAAGCAGCTCCACATTGAGGTTATCTCCATCAAGGAGCCCATTGCTGAGGGCAAGCTGGGCATTATCATGGAGGCCATGATCGAGGCCATGGACGAATACTACTCCATCAATCTGGCGGAGGATGTCAAGCGCGGCATGGAGGAAAAGCACCGCCGGGGTGAGCTGCAGTCTACCCCATCCTTTGGCTACGCCGCTCAGGACGGCATTCTTGTCCCCTTGGAGCCGGAAGCCTCCTATGTCCGGGAGATGTTCAGCCGCTTTCTCTCCGGACAGGGTTTCTTTCCCATCGCCCGTTGGCTCAATGATATGGGCATCAAAACCCATCGCGGCTCCGCCTTTGATAACCGCGCCGTGGAATACATACTCCGCAATCCCGTGTATATAGGAAAGCTGCGCTGGAACCCTGCCGGACGTACCCGCAGAAACTACGATGATCCCAATATTCTGGTGGTGGACGGAAAGCATCAGCCTCTTGTGGACAGCAACATCTGGAACGCCGCCCAAGACCGCATTTCCCAGCTCAAGGCAATGCACAAGTACCATGGCCGTCCCTTGGGCAGCGGCAAGGATTGGATCTCGGGTGTTGTCCGCTGTGCCACCTGCGGTGGCACTATGATTTTTGCAAAGCCCAACTACTGGAAATGTAACAACTATGTACGCGGCCGCTGCAAAACCTCTCAGCATATCTCCGGTGATGCCCTAAAGGAATCTATCCTTGCCAGGCTCCGGGCCGATGCCACAGCCTCTGAGCCGTTGCGTTTTAATATTAGGCAGACAAGCTCAAATGCTGCCGATGAACTATCCCTTTTGCAGCAGCATAAGGCCGGGATACAAAAACGTATGGAACGCCTTCGGGACGCATACCTCGCCGGCGCGGAATCCTTGGAGGAGTATGCCGCCGCCAAGGCCATCACGCTCCGGCAAATCCAGGACGCAGACCAGCGCATATCTGAAGCCGAGAAAAGAATCGCAGATAGTGCCACGCCCCAACCGGTATGCACTGCTATCCGATCCGCTGCGAAGACTCTCACCAACAGCTCCTCTACTCTGGAGCAGAAATGTGAAGCCATCCACTCAATATGCGATAGGATTGATTGGGATAAAGCCAAAAACACACTCGCAGTTCATTATCGGTTTGTTCTACCCTAACTCTTATATGCTTCATCATAGTTTATTGATATATGGTGGCCCGGACGGGGAGCTTGGCGCATCGCTGCGATATTTGAGCCAGCGATACGCCATGCCCTATTCTGAATTAAAGGGCTTACTGACGGACATTGGCACAGAGGAGCTGGGTCACCTGGAGATGATTGGCGCCATCGTGCATCAGCTTACCCGAAATCTATCGGAAAAGGACATCAAGACAGCGGGATTTGACGCCTACTTTGTAGATCATACCGCCGGCGTATATCCCGCAGCAGCCTCCGGATTTCCCTGGAATGCCGCATCTATGGCAGTGAAGGGCGATGTAATTGCAGATTTAACGGAGGATCTGGCCGCAGAACAAAAAGCCCGTGTTACCTATGACAACATTCTGCGGCTCTCTGATGACCCGGATGTGAATGACGTCATCAAGTTCCTGAGAGCCCGGGAGGTCGTCCACTTCCAGCGCTTTGGAGAGGGATTGCGGTTGGCAAAAGAAAAAATGGATCAGAAAAATGTGTACTTCACAAATCCATCCTTCGACATGTAGATATAACAGAAGCTCCTGCCGTTTTTAGGCAGGAGCTTCTGTTAAGTAATATGACTTTACATTTATTTGTGTATATATTTTAAAAATATGCCGATAGCCTACAGCGCTACTTGAATTTCTTGATCTTACTGCCCAAAAGCATCCCCAACAGAACACCCAAGGACAGGCCAAGCACGGCGTTGCCTAAGACTTTTCCCAGCCAATATCCAGCCAACATTCCAACGCCGATTCCCTCCATCATCCAGCTGTTCTGTTCGGCTTTTTCTTTTTCGGAAGCATTGGCTTCAGGCTTCTTTTTGCGGAGAAAATCTATGATTCCGGGGATCAGTATTGCCGCTGCAATGGCGCATACGATCCACGGCAGAGCGGCCTGCACTGCTTGACTCATGGCTACTCCTCCCTCTCTCTTGTTTGATCTATGATAAACTTAAATCCGGACTTTGTCAACGAAAAAGAGCCTCTGCCATAGGGCAGAGGCTCTCACGAATCCGTTTTTACTTTCTATCCAGCCAGGTGGGCCGCATATAGAGCTTGATGGGGTAGATCACCATGTCATCAAGGCCCTGTTCGGTCTTGGCCTTTTCAAGCTCCGGCACCAGCTTTTCCACGCAGGTAGTATAGGTGATGGGAATGCCCGTCTCCCGGGATATTTCACGGCAGAGCTGATAACCCTCTATAATATCCTCCACCTTTGTTTCGCGTAGCAGGTGCGTATTATTGATAAGGCCCTTAACCTTCAGGCCGGTTTCCGCCTCGATGGTGCGGATGTGGTATAGAGCGCCTTCCAGGGTGGTCGTCTCCGGCCGGTTAGCATTTACCACAATCAGCATCTCACAATCAGACTCGTCTACAAAGTACTTCTTGAATTGGTTCAGAACACGAGCGCCGGCATTGTCGCCGCCCACATCGGCCACCACCATATAGTCTTTGTTTTCCAACGGAGCCTTCATGCAAGCTGAAATGGCCGGCAGGTCCTCGGTGATATCGTAGCCGAAGGAATTGAAGTGGATGGCAATACCCATATCCTCCAAAAACTCCTGCCTTTCCCTACTGCGAAAGTAAGGATTGGCAATATCCATATCCAGAATGGCTACCTTATCATGCTGCTTTTTCAGGTTGATAACATGGTTTACGGAAAACTCGGTTTTGCCGCTTCCGTAATGACCCACTATAAGCGTAATTCGTTTCAAGATATTTCTTCCTTCTTACTCTTTCCAGGCAGACAGAGCGGTCTTGTTGGCAGGAATCAGCTTTTCCTTCTTGCCGGTCATAGTCTTGGCCAGAACCTTATCCATGATTTCCAAGCTCACTACGCCGGAAGCACGGATGATAGCGCCCAGCATGACCATATTGGCGGTTTTGCCGTTGCCAACTTCGTGCTCGGCAATGTGGGTGCAATCCACATAGTGTACATGTACATCCGTGCGGCGGGCCTTATAATGGATAACAGAAGCGTTCACAAACAGATGACCGCCGGGAACCAGCATATCCTCGAACTTATCCAAGGAAGGACCGTTCATAGCCACAAGAACATCACAGGCAGTGACCAGAGGAGAAGCGATGGGCTTATCGGAAATGCAGACGGTGCAGTTGGCAGTACCGCCGCGCATCTCGGGGCCATAGGAGGGCATCCAAGTGGCCTCTTTGCCTTCATACATGGCGGCGTAGGCCAGCATCTGGCCGATCAGCAGCACGCCCTGGCCGCCGAAGCCGGCCACAAATACTTTTTTAGTAGCCATTTACTTTACCTCCTTGACTTCCTCGGGGCACTTGAACTGCTTCACAGGATAGTAAGGCATCATGTTCTCCCGCAGCCACTCCATAGCCTTAGGAGCGGTCAGACCCCAGTTGGTGGGGCAGATGGACAGAAACTCCACGAACGCAAAGCCCAGCTTCAGATCCTGGACCTTGAAGGCGCGGCGGATAGCAGACTTGGCCTTGCGCACATTGGCGGGAGAATCCAGAGAAACACGCTCCACATACACGGCGCGGTCCTGGCAGGAAATTAGCTCACACATGCGCATGGGCATACCGGCCTGCTCAATAGTACGGCCATCCACGCAGGTGGTGGTCTTTTGACCGATCAGGGTGGTGGGGGCCATCTGGCCGCCGGTCATGCCGTAAATGGCGTTATTGATGAAGAAGGTGCAGAACTTCTCACCGCGCTCAGCGGCGTGAATAATTTCATTGGTACCGATGGAGGCCAAGTCGCCGTCGCCCTGGTAGGTAAACACCGGGGAATCAGGATGCACACGCTTGATGCCGGAGGCAACAGCGGGAGCACGACCATGGGGGGACTCCATCATATCAACGTTCATGTACTGATGAGCCACAATGGAGCAGCCTACGGGGGAAACGGCGATGCAGTTGCCCAAATCGCCACGCTCCTCCAGCACTTCCATAATCAGTCGATGAGCAATACCGTGCGTACAGCCGGGGCAGTAGTGCAGCTCGGTCTCACGCATACCTTTTGTATATTCAAATACGGGCTTCAACTTACTTCACCTCCATAATCTTCTTGGTCCGATCAACAATCTCCTGGGGATCCAGCAGCATACCACCGACACGGTTGATGAGGCTAACGGGCAGCTTGCACTCCACGGCCAGCTTCACATCGTAGATCATCTGACCCTGGGACAGCTCCACAGAGATGATCTGCTTGGTGGTATTGAAGTCGATCTCCTTAAAGGCATTCACGGGGAAGGGCCACAGGGTCTTGGGACGGATCAGGCCGACCTTAATACCCTCGTCTGCCAGCATCTCCATGGCCTCCATGGCGATACGAGAGGTGGAACCATAAGCCACAAATACGATCTCGGCGCCTTCCAGATTACGGGATTCCCAATCCTGCAGCTCGCGCTCGGCCTTCTCGTACTTGGGCCAATATTCATTGATGTAGTTCTCCAGCAGCTCCTGCTTGAGCCACACGGAGTTGATAGCGTGACGGTCTCTCTTATTCTTGTGACCGGTCAGGGCATAGGGCTTGACCTCGGGAATCTCCTCCTCAGTGAGGGCGTGCTTGGGCTCGGGCATCACCACGGGCTCCATCATCTGGCCCAGCATACCGTCGGCTGCGATGATGACGGGATTTCTATATTCATCTGCCAGGTCAAAGGCCTTGCCGATCATATCGATGGCTTCCTGGATGGAGTTAGGCGCCAAGACGATGGTGTGATAGTCGCCGTTGGAGCCGCCGCGGGTGACCTGATTATAGTCGGCCTGGCCGGGCTGGATGGAGCCAATGCCGGGGCCGCCGCGCATGACATTGATGATGACCACAGGCAGCTCCACGGAGCAGAGCAGACCGATGGACTCCTGCATCAAGGCGATACCGGGAGAAGAAGAAGTGATGAGCACGCGACCGCCGGCGGCGGATGCGCCGTACGCCATGTTAATGGCACCCAGCTCGGACTCGGCTTGGATGAATGCGCCGCCGGCCTTCTTCAGCTCTCTGGACATATACTCGGGAACCTCGCTCTGCGGGGTGATGGGGTAACCGAAATAGTATCTGCAGCCGGCGTTAATAGCGGCGGCAGCGAAGGCTTCGTTACCCTTCATTAATTTCTTTTCTGCCATTTCTCTGTTACCCTCCTACTTATTCCTCAACATAGACATTGATGATGCCGTCGGGGCACATCATTGCACAGCTGGCACAAGCAATGCACTTGTCAGGATCCGTTACGCTGATAGGATGATAGCCCTTTATGTTCACAGCCTCATCATCAAGCTTCAGAATCTTCATAGGACATGCGTTTACACACAGCTCACAGCCCTTGCAGCGGTCTGTTCTGAAGACCAATCTTCCTTTCTTTGCCACTTGACTCACTTCCTTTACTGTTTTCCGGCGGAAAAACCACTTCCACCGGATATAGCTATTATAACGAAAAAAAAGGCCGCAGTCAACGGATTCCACCACCTTAAGGCGGCTTTCCATGCGATTTCATCCTTTTACTTAAAAAGAAAATAATTTTTTGTGCAACTTTATTTTTCGTTTATTTTACAGAAAGTCTTTTTAAACGCAGTTTCTCACTGTGAAACTTTTTGTTGACTTCCTGGGAAAAGATTGTTATAATTAAGGCAAATGGGAGGTGGGACACATGAGTGCATTTTGTTATCATGTAGGTCAGCGCATAAAAAAATACAGGAAAAGCCGTGGCTATACCATTGAGCAGTTCTCGGTTATGATTAATAAAAGCAAGGCGACGGTCTCTAAATACGAAAACGGGACCATTACCATTGACATTGATACACTGTATGATATTTCTCAGAAGCTGGATATTGACCTGAAGTGCTTTTTAGATTATCAGCCGCCAATGCCGCATAACACCGAGCCGGTTTTGCCCAAAAACTTCTACTTCAACCAGCCCCGGGCCTATATGTACTACTATGACGGGCGCATCCGGCAGATCGTCCGTTCGCTGCTTTGCTTCTCCCCTTCCGCGACTGGCGAGACGGTGGATGTGATGCTCTATGTAGGAGTGGAGGATTTCGGCAATCCCGACCGGTGTCAGCATCTGTTTACCGGCGAAATGAAGGCCTTTGACACCATCACCCATATGGTGCTTAACAACCAGATCAATGACGCGGAAAAAATGTACATCTGCATGCTCAATCCCATGCAGACCCGTACCCCGGCCATCGGCCTGCTCTCCGGCATCGGCAGCACGCCGTTCTTTGCTCCTATTGCGCTGAAGACGCTCATTTCCAAGGAGCCGCTGGAAGAAAATGACCGCCTGCTCAACACCATTAAGTTGGATAAGGATGACTATCACCTGCTGAAATACTATAATATGATGGTCGTAAATCGCCCTGCAGCTCTGTTTTTGGAATGATGAGCATAAATAATGCCGGATTAGCGATCCGGTACCTTCAGCGTGTCGAAGCTTTTTTTGACACGCTGATTTCATTGGCGCCTTCAGGCACCAAAAGGAAAACCGGCGCAGCTAAACTGCGCCGGTTTTATATTAATTCAGCAAAGAATCAGCCGTTCTCTCTCATCTTGGCAAAGCAATCACTGCAGTAAACAGGACGATCGCTCTTGGGCTCGAAGGGCACCTTGGCCTCGCCGCCGCAGGCAGCGCAGGTAGCAGTGAAATACTCCCGGGGACCGCGGGCAGCGTTCTTGCGTGCGTCACGGCAGGCTTTGCAGCGCTGGGGCTCATTCTGGAAGCCGCGCTCAGCATAGAACTCCTGCTCACCGGCAGTGAAAACGAACTCCTTGCCACATTCTTTGCAAACTAAAGTCTTATCTTCGTACATGTTTTTACCCTCTCTTTTGAGAAATATATTGCGCTCAGCCATTGCTGATCTCGCCGGAAGAAATTTGTCGCCCGATTTTGCGACGGATACGCTGAACGGCATTGTCCACGGATTTATAGGATTTGCCAACCGTGGCTGCAATCTCTCCGCAGCTACAGCCATCCAAATATAGGTCCAGCACACGAACCTCCAGTTCAGAAAGCTGACTACGTACCTGATTCAGCAGTGCCGCAGCCTTTTCCCGGTCAATAAGCAGATCCTCCGGATCGAGCTGACTGTACTGTGGCTGCGCATCAAGCAAAAATGCATTCAGGGGTACGGATTCATTTAATGGGCTATGCTTACCCGCCCGTGACGCTCGAATCACCGAGCATAGGCGGCTGCGGATACATACTTCTGCAAAGGTCTGAAAGCTGGCCTCCCGATCCGCCCGGAACTCACGCATGGCCTTTATAAGGCCAAACATTCCCTCCTGCAGCAGATCCTCGCTGTCGCCCCCGGCCAAAAAATAGGGATGCGCACAGCAGCGGACCAGCTTGCGGTATCGGTGGGCCAAGATGTCACCGGCGGCAGAGGTACCATTCTGCAGCGCCGTGCAAAGCGCCTCGTCCGACATCTGTTCCAGCTCACTATACTGTGTCTGCATATATCCATCCATCCGCAATTATACCTTTTCTATGAATTGTTTGTCAAGCAATCTATAAAACTTTGTTAATACTATGCAAAATGTTACAGGGTTTTTATGAATTCAGCCAAAGTCATGGCTACATTGTGAGCAACTTCGACGGTTTTCGCCTCTACCATGACCCGGATGAGCGCTTCCGTGCCGGAGGGACGGACCAAAATACGCCCCTCCCCGTTCAGGGCTTCCTCCTGGCTTCGCACCTGCTCCCACAGGCGGTCATCGGCCATAATGCGCTCCTTGGCACCGCCCACAGCGGATACCGGCACGTTAATGAGCTCCTGGGGATACTGAGCGCAGCAGGATACCAGCTCCGAGGCAGGAACCCCGGCCTCGCAATACGCCTGGATGAATTGCAGGGCTGTCAGCTCTCCGTCGCCGGTAGTGGCATACTCCCGGAAAATGGTGTGGCCCGATTGCTCGCCGCCAATCATATAGCCGCACTCGATCATCTTCTCCAGCACATGGCGGTCGCCTACATCGGTGCAGACCAGCAGGAAATCCCCCTTACGGCAAAATTCATGCAGGCCCAGGTTGGACATAACTGTGGCTACGATAGCATTTCCGTTGAGACTACCCTTGCGTCTCATGGCTTTTCCGCACACGGCCAGTACCTTGTCGCCATCGATAATATGGCCCTTTTCATCCACCAGCAGGCAGCGGTCGGCGTCGCCGTCAAAGGCGATACCCAAGTCATATTTCCCTGCCACTACGCCCCGGCACAGGGTCTCCATATGGGTGGAGCCGCAACCGTTATTGATATTGATACCGTCAGGCTTATCGAAGATGAAGTCCGCATGCAGCGGCAGCTTGCCGAATAGGCCGGGTGCCGTGGCCGAGGCCGCACCGTTGGCGCAGTCCACCAGCACCCGCAGGCCACGCATATCGCAATCCACCGTGGAGAGAAGATGGTCGATGTAGTCGGACTTCATCTGCCGCATACCGTGCAGGCGCATACCAATCTGATCGCGGGTCTTGACGGGCAATGACTCCTTGGAAAGAACGATGTTCTCCACCTTTTCCTCCATTTCGTCGGAGAGCTTATAGCCCTGAGCGCCGAAAATCTTGATGCCGTTGTGCTCATAGGGGTTGTGAGACGCGGAAATGACAATGCCGGCATCCGCCTCCTCCTGCACCGTAAGAAATGCCACCGCCGGGGTGGGGATGGTGCCAAAGGGCATAACGCTGCCGCCCATAGCGCAAATGCCGGCCATGAGCGCCGACTCCAGCATATCGGATGAAATGCGGGTGTCCTTGCCGATGGTGATGGTGGGGGCGCTGCCCTTCTGCTCCGTCAGAACGATGGTGATGGCCTGGCCCACCCGGTAGGCCAGCTCTGCTGTCAGTGTCTCCCCGACTACGCCGCGGATACCGTCGGTTCCGAAAAGTTTACCCATTTTCAATCTTCCTCCGTTAAATTTACAGTGTCATCTGCTCCTGACCCAGATAGGCCATATGCAGATGGTCATATGCTTTTTTTGTGACGCAGCGGCCCCGGGGCGTCCGGGTCAGAAAGCCCAGCTGCATCAGGTACGGCTCGTATACATCCTCCAAGGTGACGGATTCTTCCCCGATGGTGGCCGCCAGGGTCTCCAGCCCCACCGGGCCGCCGCCGTAGTTCTCAATGATGGCCCGGAGCATCCGCCTGTCTACGGGATCCAGGCCAAGGTGGTCGATCTCCAGGGCCTGCAGCGCCTGGTCCGCTACGGTATCGGTGATGGTGCCGTCCGCTTTTACCTCGGCGAAGTCCCGCACCCGGCGGAGCATCCGGTTGGCGATACGGGGTGTACCCCGGGAGCGCCGGGCGATCTCCATAGCCCCGGAAGGCTCAATAGGCACATGCAGGATGCCGGCACTGCGGGTAACGATCTGCGCCAGCTCCTCCGGGGAGTACAGCTCCAGCCGCAGCGTCACGCCAAAGCGATCCCGCAGAGGCGCGGAAAGCTGTCCGGCCCGGGTGGTGGCGCCGATGAGCGTGAAATGGGGCAGGTCCAGCCGGATGGAGTTGGCTGACGGGCCCTTTCCGATGATAATGTCGATGGCATAATCCTCCATGGCGGGATAGAGAATCTCCTCCACGGAGCGGTTCAGCCGATGAATCTCATCCACAAACAGGATGTCGTTTTCCTGTAGATTGGTCAACAGCGCCGCCAGATCGCCGGGCTTTTCAATAGCCGGCCCGGACGTAATGCGGATGTTCACGCCCATCTCTGCGGCGATGATACCCGCCAAGGTGGTCTTGCCCAGACCCGGAGGGCCGTGAAGCAGCACATGGTCCAGCGACTCCGTGCGGCGGCGGGCAGCCTCAATAAAGATAGAGAGGTTTTCCTTGGCCTTGCTCTGTCCGATATACTCCTTTAAAGTATGCGGGCGCAGAGAAAGCTCCCCGTTATCCTCCGGCTGAAAGGTGGTGGACACCAGGGAATCATCGAATATATCGTTGCCGAAATCAATACTCACACTTCATTCTCCTTTGTGCGCCGTGCCTCAGCGCACCATCTTTTTCAGGGCAATTCGGATGATCTCCTCCACAGGCAGCGCCGTGTCCACACCCTTGAGGGCAGCGGAAATCTCTTGGGAGGAATAGCCCAGCACCGCCAGGGCGGAGGCTGCCTCCTGGGTCTTACCCCCGGTGGAAACCGGCGATAGGACGCCAGCCCGGGTGTCAAAGCTCCCCTGCTCCTTGGCCAGCTTGTCCTTCAGCTCCAGGATAATGCGCTGGGCAATCTTCTTGCCGATGCCCGGCACGCCGGTGAGGGCCTTTTCGTCCCCCGTGACGATGCTAAGAGCCAACTGATCCGGTGTCCCGGAGGAGAGGATCGCAAGCGCCGCCTTGGGTCCCACACCGGAAACGCCGATAAGCATCTTGAAGCTGCTCAGCTCCGCCTGGGAGGCAAAGCCGTACAGGTCAAAAATCTCCTCTCGCACATGGAGGTATGTGTAGAGCTTGGCCTTCTCCCCTTTTTTCAGCTGGGCCAGGGTATAGTTGGTGGTGGCGCATGCGTAGCCTACTCCGCCGCAATCAATGACGGCCAGATTGGGGCCAATTTCCGCCACGGTTCCGTTCACATAATAATACATAGGATTCTTCCTCTCATACAGTCTCCTTCACGCCCGGATTCGTCCGCCGCAGAAGACTGGTGGCGCTGCGGGCATGGCACAGGGCGATGGCCAGGGCGTCAGCGGCGTCATCCGGCCGGGGCACGGCCTTCAGCTTCAGCAGACGTTTCGTCATATCCATGACCTGCTTCTTATCCGCCAGGCCATAGCCCACCACAGCCTGTTTCACCTGCATGGGGGTGTACTCGTAGATGGGCAGGCCCGCCTGCGCCGCCGCCAGCAGGATGACGCCGCGCGCCTCGGCCACGCCGATGACGGTGGTCTGGTTGTGCTGGTAGAACAGCTTTTCGATGGCCAGCACCTCGGGCTGCGTCCGCTCGATGACCTCTTTGATGCCCGCGTACACCTCGTCCAGCCGCCGCTCAAACGGCACACCCGCGTCGGTGCACACCGCGCCAAAATCCACCGGAGCAAAGCGGTTTCCCGCGTAATCCAGAACGCCCCAGCCCACGATGGCGTAGCCCGGGTCGATGCCCAATACTCTCATCCTGCGATACCTTTCCTATTGTAATCA
>ENA-OQRA01001312-OQRA01001312.1-human-gut-metagenome-genome-assembly--contig:-NODE-1312-length-13635-cov-32.371134_pt1 | contig 13635 bp, 9 predicted proteins | sample MGYA00243238_ERZ505106 | MGnify/ENA primary metagenome ERZ505106 (study PRJEB26097, sample SAMN02711298) | human gut metagenome | biome: Gut microbiome | host: Homo sapiens | place: Denmark...
AAAAGGGCTACATGCTGCCTTATCATGCTGAAGGTAAGCGGCTGGTAAAAGTGGGCATCAGTTTTGACAGTAATCAGCGCACGATCAGCGATTGGAAAATCAAGGAGGATTAAGAGGATTAAAAGGAGAGGCTAAGAACATTGCCCGCCATTGTACCATCGAGCCTTTTTAGTGTATTGTCGTCGATTTGCATTATTAGATTTATGTATAGATATTTCATTTACCTATCGTTTGACGGGCATGCCTACCACGGTTGGCAGATACAGCCCAACGGCATCACCGTGGAGGAGGCGCTGGAGAAGGCGCTCTCGACCCTGCTGCACACCCCCATCGACGTGACGGGAGCGGGACGGACTGACGCTGGGGTCAACGCCCGGCTGATGGTGGCCCATTTCGACCTGCAGGAGCCGCTGGAGCTTCCCCTCGACTGCCACCAGCTGGCCTACCGCCTCAACAAGATGTTGCCCCGCGACATCTCCGTGAGCCAGATCCTACCCGTGCCCTCGGATCTCCACGCGCGCTTCTCGGCCAAGAGGCGCACCTACCACTACTACATCCACACGCGGAAAGACCCGTTTCGCAGGGCCTACTCCCACGAGATCCACTACGCCCTCGACTTCGACCAGATGAACGCGGCGGCACAGATGCTTGTCGGCACACGCGACTTCCAATGCTTCTGCAAGGCGGGAAGCGACGTGAAAACGACCGTCTGCGACCTCTACGAGGCCCGATGGGACCATCTGGACGGCGAGGCCTGGTGCTTCACCATCTCCGCCAACCGCTTCCTGCGCAACATGGTGCGCGCCGTGGTGGGCACCTTGGTGGAGGTGGGACGCGGACGCCTCTCGCTGCAAAGGCTGGGGGAGGTGCTTGCTAAGGGCACCAGGAGCGACGCCGGCGAGAGCATGCCAGCCCACGCGCTATTTCTGTGGGATGTGGAGTATGACGGGCTGGAACCGCAGGAAAATGGTGTTTTGGCTAAATAAATGAACACTTTGGTTGCCAGTTTGAGAAAAAAGGCTTATTTTTGCGCCATCAAAGTCAAAACATAGCATCTTTTACCCAGTTCCTTCCACCGGAAAGCGGGGAGGAGACACAAGAACAGACAACAATATGAGTAATATTTTCAGAGGATTGGGAGTTGCGCTGATCACTCCTTTCAAGAGCGACATGAGCATCGATTTCGAGGCTTTGGAGCGACTCGTCAACTATCAACTGGACAATGGTGCCGACTTCCTGTGCATCCTGGCCACAACGGGCGAGACGCCCTGCCTGACGCGGAGCGAGAAAGACGAGATCACCCGGGTCGTCAAGAGCGTGGTGAAGGGCCGCGTGCCCCTGCTCAAATATTGTGGCGGCAACAACACGCGGGCCGTCATCGAGGAGATGAAGTCCAGCGACTGGGAGGGTATCGACGGCATCCTGAGCATCTGTCCTTACTACAACAAGCCGTCGCAGGAGGGCTTGTACCAGCACTTCAAGGCCATCGCCGAGGCCAGTCCGCTGCCCTTGGTGCTCTACAACGTGCCGGGGCGCACGGGAGTGAACATGAAGGCGGCCACGACGTGCCGCATCGCCAAGGACTTCCCCAACATCGTGGGCATCAAGGAAGCCTCGGGCAGCCTGGAGCAGGTCGATGAGATCATCAAGAACAAGCCCGAGGGCTTTGAGGTGATCAGCGGCGACGACGCGCTGACGTTCCCGATGATAGCCAGCGGAGCCGTCGGTGTGATCTCGGTCATCGGCAACGCCCTGCCCCGCCAGTTCTCCCGCATGATCCGCCTGGAGTTTGAGGGCAACTATGGCGAGGCACGCAAGATCCACCATCAGTTTACCGAACTCTACAAGCTCCTCTTCGTCGATGGCAACCCCGCAGGCGTGAAGGCCCTGCTCAACGACATGGGCATGATAGAAAACGTGCTCCGCCTGCCGCTCGTACCCACCGAGGTGACAACGAAGCAGAAGATGGCCGATATCCTCAAGGCCCTCCATGTAGAATAAGAGAAAGAAACTGGAACGGGACGCCCATGGGACCGCGGGCGAAAAACCCAAGACCCAGACCGGCTTTTCCCAATCCGACATCCTATTGCGCAGACAGACTGCTTCCATCTTCCTCTCTCCAAACAGAACAGAAGGTAGACACGGAAGCAGTTTGTCGGCGTTCGCACACAACCTTGGTTATCAATTAAATCAAACCTATATCAAACCAAAACTATGAACAGTCTGTTTATCGTATTGCCTATCCTCACCATCCTGATGTTCGACCTCGGACTGACGCTGGAGGGCAAGGATTTCCGCTTAGTCATGCTCCGCTACAAAGCTGTCCTGGCCGGCATGATCGGCCAACTGCTCCTGCTGCCCCTCATCGCCTGGGGCGTGGCAGGCGCCTTGTCGCTGAGCCCGCTCTTCACCATCGGCCTGATGCTCATCGCCTGCTGTCCTGGAGGCAGTTCGTCCAATGTCTTCTCGATGCTGGCCAAGGGCGACGTGGCCCTGTCGGTATCGCTCACGGCCGTCAGCAGCCTCATCACCCTCTTCACCGTCCCACTGATCATGCAGGCCACCACCGCCCACCTGGGCGAGGCCATGGGGGTGAAGTTGCCCGTGGTCAACCTGCTGATGCAAAACGTGGTGACGATGCTGCTGCCCATCCTTCTGGGCATTGGCGTGCGCCACTACTGGCGAGAGACGGCCCGAAAGATCGAGCGAGTGCTCTCCCGACTGGCCTTCCCGGCCCTGATGCTGCTGGCCGGCATCTTCTTCGTGCAGCACAAGACCACTATCGCCGACAACTTCGGCACGCTGGGCCTGGCCACCACCCTGCTCCTCCTCTGTGCCACCACGGGGGCGGGACTGCTCTGCTACGTCTTCCGCCTGCGTACACAGGAGCGGCGCACCATCGTCATCGAGGTGGGCATGCAGAACGCAGCCCAGGCCATCGCCGTGGCCTCCAGTCCCTTTGTCTTCAACGACGGGCGCATGGCCATCCCCGCCATCATCTACGCCCTGATGATGAACGTAATCCTGCTGACCTACGTGGGCATCATCAACCGGGGGAAGATCCTCGGATAAGGAGGGGGACTACCGCTAATATGAGACATGGGCCTTGTCCCCAGCTTCGCTTGATCGCTGGTGGCAAGGCCCATGCTCCAAACAGGGGGCTCAGTCCAAAATCTAAAAACTGAAATTGAAGCCTATCGAGGCGTACTCCTTAAACTGCAAGTAGCCGTGGTGGCTATCGCGCGCCACGCCATCGTCGAAGCGAGGATAGAGGAAGATCTGCGCAGAGACGAAGCGGTTGAACTGGAAGACGAACGTGTTTTCCCATTCCAACTCCACACGCTCGTAGGTAGTGTAGCCATAGAGGCGCGTGCGCCAGGTCAGGTCCTCCATCAGCGTCCACGAGAGATCGATCGTAAACTCCGAACCAAAGTCGTTGAGAACCCTGCGGTTGTCCTCGATGCCGAGACGGGAGGAGAGGGAGCGCACGCGGGTGTACTTCATGTTGTAGGCCAGCGGAGCGAGATGGATGTTGCCCTTCAACCGGTGGTGCTGCCAATCGACGCTATAGTCCATACCCAAAGAGAGGTTGACATTGAGCGGGGCAAGGAAGTCGGAGTAGAGGGTCGGGTCGTTGGACCGATAGCTGTGGGTGAACTGCGTATAGGTGAGCAACTGGAGCGTGTAGTACCAACGTTTCGAAGCCTGCAGGCCCAACTTGGAGGTGAGTCGGATTAGGTCCTCCGTGGTTTTGTAGCGATGGAGCGAGTCGGAACGGGAACTCTGAAATCCGAAGCGCATCTCCAGCTTGTTCTCCCACTTCACCTTCTGCTTGTTGTTGTAGTTGGCCTCCATGATGACGGATCCCAAGGCGGAGTAGTTGCTCTCGCCTCCCTTATACCAGTTGTCGGAGACGTAGTTCTGCATGAAGCGCAGGGAGTAGTAGCCCGAGTAATGCCAGAAGTTGGGCTTATGGACCACCAGCTGGACGGGCACGACGTCGGGCTCCACGGGCATGGGGTCTGCATGGTCGCCCATCTCCGTCTCGGTCTGTATGGGCGCCTCGATGAGGTCGAGGTCGGAACGGTCGGCACGGAGGCGAGCGGAAGTGGTGCGCACCAAGTCGGGCCTGCGCACATAGAGGCCCAGCAGGGTGCTATCGACAAAGGCCTGCTCCCCCGTGCCTCCACCAGAGAGGGAGAAAGCGTCGAGCACCTTGCCCTTGTAGAAGGTCAGAGGCAGGAAAAGTTGTGCTGCGGAGAGCGGAGCAACCTTGGAAGGATGGTAGGCAGGTCGACGAGCCGCATCACCAAAGATAGAGTCGCGCAGGAGCGCGAGCGAGTCAACTGGATCCGAGAGATCGCCATGGGGCTTCTCTACGGAAACCGCTGAAACTGCGGATCTTGAGGCGTGCGATCTGGCCTGGGCCGTGGCGATTGTCGGCAGGCAAAGCAGGCTAAACGCCATCCATATCATCGTTTTCATTCGTTCGAGCGTTATTAATTTAGGCGCAAAGATACAAATAAAAGCCGTAAGAACTTGCCACTTTCGGTTATTTATTGTAAATTTGCACCTTGTTATAACATATACATTTATCAACAAAGTGGCTGAGACAAAATACATCTTTGTGACCGGCGGTGTAGTTTCATCGCTTGGCAAGGGGATTATCTCCTCATCTATCGGCAAGCTGCTCCAGGCAAGGGGCTATAACATCACCATTCAGAAGTTCGATCCCTACATCAATATCGACCCGGGAACGCTGAACCCCTATGAGCATGGCGAGTGCTATGTGACGGTCGATGGCATGGAAACGGACCTTGACTTGGGACACTATGAGCGGTTCACCGGCATCCAGACCACCAAGGCCAACTCCATGACGACGGGCCGCATCTACAAGAGCGTCATCGACAAGGAGCGCCGCGGCGACTATTTGGGCAAGACCATCCAGGTCGTACCTCACATCACGGACGAGATCAAGCGCAACATCAAGCAGCTTGGCCAGAAATATCACTACGACTTCGTCATCACCGAGATTGGCGGTACGATTGGCGACATCGAGAGTGCGCCGTTCATGGAGGCGATCCGCCAGATGAAATGGGAGCTGGGCGACCGCGCCATCAACGTCCACCTGACCTACGTGCCCTACCTGCACGCAGCGGGTGAGCTGAAGACAAAGCCCACGCAGCACAGCGTGAAGGAGCTCCAGAGCGTCGGTATCCAGCCCGACGTGCTCGTCCTTCGCACGGAGAAGCACCTCGACGAGGGCATTCGCAAGAAGGTGGCCAACTTCTGCAACGTCGATTTCGACTGCGTCGTGCAGAGCGAGGACCTGCCGAGCATCTACGAGGTGCCCGTGGCCATGCAGAATCAGGGGCTCGACGAAGCCATCCTGCGCAAGTGTCATGAGCCTATCGGAGAGCGTCCGGCCCTGGGTCCGTGGAAGTCGTTCCTCGACCGCCGCGCCAAGGCCACCGAGGAAGTGCACATCGGACTCGTCGGCAAATATGACCTGCAGGACGCCTACAAGAGTATCCGCGAGGCGCTGCTTCAGGCTGGCACATACAACGACCGCAAGACCGTACTGACGTTTATCAACTCCGAGGAGATCACCGAGGAGAACGTCGGCGAGATGCTCAAGGGACAGGACGGCATCGTCGTCTGCCCGGGCTTCGGCCAGCGTGGCATCGAGGGCAAGGTCATCGCTGCCCACTACAGCCGCACCCACGATATCCCGACCTTCGGTATCTGCCTCGGTATGCAGATGATGGTGGTGGAGTTTGCACGCAACGTGCTGGGCTACGCCGACGCCAACAGCCGCGAGATGGACAAGAAGACACCCCACAACGTCATCGACATCATGGAGGAGCAGAAGAACATCACCAACATGGGTGGTACGATGCGTCTGGGTGCCTACGAGTGTGTATTAAAACAAGGTTCGCGCGTGTTCAATATATATAAGTCTGAGCACATTCAGGAGCGCCACCGCCACCGTTATGAGTTCAACAACAACTTCGAGAAGGAGTTTGAGCGCAACGGCATGAACTGCGTGGGACGCAATCCCGAGAGCGACCTTATCGAGATTGTGGAGATACCGGGGCTGAAATGGTACATCGGCACGCAGTTCCACCCCGAGTATCAGAGTACGGTGCTGAAGCCACACCCCCTCTTCCTCGACTTCGTCCGCGTGGCAGGCGAGAACCACAAGGCGTAGTAGCACCTCTCATCAGACAAAGAAACAGTATCAGATAAACGAATGGACAAAAATACGATTACCGGCTTTGTGCTCATTGCGCTGATCCTCTTCGGCTTTGCTTGGTGGCAACAGCCCTCGGAGGAGCAGCTAGAGCAGCAGCGGAAGGAATTTGTAGAAGACTCTCTCCGTGCGGTCAAAGCCAAACAGCAGCAGGCCAAGAAGGAGGCGCTGCAGCAGCAACAGCAAGAGAAGGCCCAAGCCGATACGTCGGCCCTCTTCCACAAGTCGCTCTCGGGCACGGCACAGGACGTGGTGCTCCAGAACGGAAAGCTCGCCCTCACGCTCTCCACGAAGGGTGGTACGGTGGCCAAGGCCGTCATCAAGGACTATGTGGGCCACAACCTGAAGGTGCAGGACGGTTCGAAAGATACCAAGGACGTCACCCTCTTCGAAGGCAACGACCAGCGGCTCAACTACTTGCTATCGGGCAAAGAACTCAATATCGAGACTGAGGACCTTTACTTCACGCCCAGCAACGTCACCGACTCCACGGTGACGATGACGGCGGAGGCTGCACCGGGCAAGACGCTGACGCTGGACTACGTCCTGGGCAAGGACTATATTCTCCGAGTGAGCCTGCGCGCCAACGGTCTGGGTGGCCTCTTCGCCCCCGACTACAACGAGATGGGCATCTCCTGGGAGGAGAACGCACGACAGCAGGAGCGCGGCTTCACCTTTGAGAACCGCTATGCCACACTGACCTACAAGAAGGCCGACGGTGGCACAGACCATCTGAGCGAGGCTTCGGAGAAAGAGGAGACCACGGAGGACGCCCTCGACTGGGTGGCCTTCAAGAACCAATTCTTCTCGGCAGTGATGATTTCGAAGGACAACTTCCAGACGGGCGCACGACTGAAGAGCACCCCGCTGAAGAAGGAGTCGCACTATCTGAAGAACTACCAGGCACGCCTGAAGACGGCCTTCGACCCCACGGGCAAGAAGGCCACGGAACTGGAGTTCTACTATGGCCCCAACGACTTCCGCCTCCTGCAGAAGGTGGAGAAAGAGAGCGCCTTCGGCAAGGATCTGGAGATGCAACAGCTTGTCTATTTGGGCTGGCCGCTCTTCCGTATCATCAACCGCTGGTTCACCATCTATGTCTTCGACTGGCTGAGCACCTTCTTCCCGATGGGTGTCGTGCTCATCCTCATCACACTCCTGCTCAAGGTCATCACCTTCCCGATGGTGAAGAAGAGCTACATGAGTTCTGCCAAGATGCGCGTGCTCAAACCGAAACTCGACGAGGCCACGAAGCAGTATGACAAGCCGGAGGATCAGATGAAGAAGCAGCAGGCTATGATGCAGCTCTACTCGGAGTATGGCGTCAGCCCGCTCTCAGGCTGTCTACCGATGCTGATCCAGTTGCCGATCTGGATTGCAATGTTCAACTTCGTGCCAAATGCCATCCAGCTGCGCGGACAGAGTTTCCTGTGGATGCAGGATCTGAGCACCTACGACCCCATCGTCGAATGGGGTACGAACATCTGGCTCATCGGCGACCACCTGTCCCTGACCTGTATCCTCTTCTGCGGTGCCAACATCCTTTATACCTGGTTCACCATGCAGCAGCAGAAGGACCAGATGGTCGGTCAGCAAGCCGAGCAGATGAAGATGATGCAGTGGATGATGTATCTCATGCCACTGATGTTCTTCTTCATGTTCAACGACTACTCGTCAGGTCTCAACTTCTACTACTTCATCTCCCTGTTCTTCTCCGCAGCCATCATGTTCACGCTGCGAAAGACTACCAACGAGAAGAAGTTGCTGGACTACCTTGAGGCACGCCGTTCGGAGAACCAGAAGAACCCGAAGAAGCAGAACGGTCTGATGGCCCGTATGCAGGCTATGCAGGAACTGCAGCAGAAGCAGCAGGAGGAACTGAGAAGAAAGAAGGAGGATCTAAACAGGAGGAAGAAGCAATAGCTCTTCCCCCAACAATCGGGTGTCTTACAGCACCCGGCCTCTCTTTTCAGACAGAAGGATCTTTCCTGGGAAGACACCAAAAGGACTATCCATGGAAAAAATCACTTTTTCAGAAATAACAACGGTTACTCACGGGCAAAAAATGTCCGTGAGTACTTTAGATTTATAACGATGAACAAAAACCTTACAATCGCCATGACGACTGCGATGCTACTGAGCGGCGGCGTGGCACAAACGCAAGCACAAGACGTGAACATTGGCAAGAGCAAGCAGGTGATGCTGAAAGGCGACATCATGACTCCCGAGACTCTCTGGGCCATGGGACGTGTGGGCTCTGCGGCAGCCTCACCCGACGGCAAGCAGGTCGTCTATCAGGTGGGCTACTACAGCGTGAAGGAGAACCGCGGGCACCAAGTGTTATTTATCATGAACGCTGACGGCACGGGCCAGACCAAGCTCACCACCGACGCCAAGAGCGAGAGCGACCCTGTATGGATCGAAGGCGGCAAGCGCATCGCCTTCCTTCGTGGAGGCCAGGTATGGGCCATGAACCCTGACGGCTCGGGCCGCACACAACTCACGAAGGACGCCACGGCCATCGAGGGATTCAAGTTCTCACCCGACGGCAGCCGCGTACTGCTTATCAAGTCGCTGCCCTACCACGGCACGATCAAGAAGAACCCCGACGACCTCCCTATGGCATCGGGCCGTCTCGTCACGGACATGAACTACCGCCACTGGGACCACTATGTGGAGAGCATTGCTCACCCCTTCGTCGCACAGGTATCCGTCCAGGGCATCGACGCAGGATGGGATATCCTCGAGGGACAGCCCTACGAGAGCCCGCTGGCACCCTTTGGTGGCATCGAGCAGTTTGACTGGAGCCCCGACTCCAAGCACATCGCCTACACCTGCCGCAAGAAGGTGGGCGTGGACTACGCCGTCTCCACCGATGCCGACATCTTCCTCTTCAACATCGAGACCAAGGCCGACCGCAACCTCTGCAAGCCCGAGGGCTATGTGGCTCCAAAGATCAACTATACCAAGTCGCTCCGCAACCAGAAGGTCAACCATCAGGAGGGCGACATGAACGTCGGCTACGACGTCAATCCGCGCTTCTCGCCGGACGGCAAGTATGTGGCCTGGCTCAGCATGGAGCACGATGGCTACGAAAGCGACCGCAACCGCCTGTGTGTCTATGAGCTGGCCACGGGCAAGAAGTCGTATGTCGCAGAGGCCTTCGACTCCAATGTCGACGACTACTGCTGGAACACCGACTCCAAGACCCTCTACTTCATCGGCTGCTGGCACGCCACGGTCAACGCCTACCAGACCAACCTCAAGGGTGAGGTGAAGAAGCTGACCGAGGGCGACCACAACTACGTGGCTCTCCAGCTGCTGGGCAACACGGGCAAGCTCCTCGGCACGCGCCAGAGCATCACCGTCCCCAGTGACCTCTACGTCATCAAGCCCGCCAAGAAGGAGGGACAGTCGGAGCAGACGCAGATCACCTTCGAGAACAAGCACATCTACGACCAGATGGCGGTGGGCAACGTCACGGACCGCTGGGTGAAGACCTCTGACGGCAAGGAGATGCAGGTATGGATCATCACCCCGCCCCACTTCGACCCCAACAAGAAGTATCCTACGCTGCTCTTCTGTGAGGGTGGCCCGCAGAGCCCCGTCTCACAGTTTTGGAGCTACCGCTGGAACTTCCAGATCATGGCTGCCAACGGCTATGTAGTCGTCGCCCCGAACCGTCGCGGACTGCCTGGCTATGGCAGCAAGTGGAACGAGGAGATCTCTGGCGACTGGACGGGCCAGTGCATGAGAGACTATCTGGCTGCCATCGACGATGCTGCCAACAACCTCCCGTTTGTTGACAAAGACCGTCTCGGTGCTGTCGGCGCCTCTTTCGGCGGCTTCTCCGTCTATTACCTTGCCGGCCACCACGACAAGCGCTTCAAGTGCTTCATCTCCCACGACGGTGCCTTCAATCTGGAGTCGATGTACACCGACACAGAGGAGGCCTGGTTTAGCAACTGGGAGTATGACGACGCCTACTGGAACCAGGACCGCACGGACAACGCCCGCCGCACCTATAAGAACAGCCCCCACCTCACCGTTGACAAGTGGGACACGCCGATCCTCTGCATCCACGGCGAGATGGACTATCGCATCAATGCCAACCAGGGCATGGGTGCTTTCAATGCAGCCCGCCTTCGCGGCATTCCCGCAGAACTGCTCATCTTCCCCGATGAGAACCACTGGGTATTGCAGCCGCAGAACGGCATTCTCTGGCAGCGCACTTTCTTCGAGTGGCTCGACCGCTGGCTGAAAAAGTAATCACAGGAAAGTCAATCAACAAAATAACAAAAAATGGAAAATAAAACTTTGCGCGACTCGGCAGCCATCCGTTGGACCGCCTTGTTGCTCCTGGCACTGGCCATGTTCTGTGCCTACATCTTCGTAGACATCTTGTCTCCGATCAAAGACCTCATGCAGTCGCAGCGCGGCTGGGATTCTGACGCCTTCGGCACCATGCAGGGTTCCGAGACGTTCCTCAACGTGTTCATCTTCTTCCTCATCTTTGCCGGTATTATCCTCGACAAGATGGGTGTCCGCTTCACGGCCCTTCTCTCTGGTGGCGTGATGCTGGTGGGCGCCTGCATCAAGTGGTACGCCGTCAGCGACGGGTTCATCGGCAGCGGCCTGGAGACTTGGTTCACCAACAACCTCAACCATATTCCCGTCTTCGAACAGCTCGGCGTCTCACCCTTCTATGAGGGAATGCCCGCCTCTGCCAAGTTGGCCGCCATCGGTTTCATGCTTTTCGGTTGCGGTACGGAGATGGCTGGTATCACGGTCTCGCGCGGTATCGTGAAATGGTTCAAGGGCCGCGAGATGGCACTGGCCATGGGATCAGAGATGGCATTGGCCCGTCTCGGTGTGGCCACCTGTATGATCTTCTCGCCGTTCGTAGCCAAGTTTGGCGGTGTCGTCAGCGTGTCGCGCTCTGTAGCCTTCGGTGTGGTACTGCTCTGCATCGCCATGATCATGCTGGTCGTCTATTTCTTTATGGACAAGAAGCTCGACGAGCAGACTGGTGAGGCTGAGGAGAAAGACGAGCCGTTCAAGCTCAGCGACCTTGGCCAGATTCTTACCTCCAGTGGCTTCTGGCTCGTATCACTGCTCTGCGTGCTCTACTACTCCGCCATCTTCCCCTTCCAGAAGTATGCTGTGAACATGCTCCAGTGCAACCTCACCTTCACTGAGGTGTCCGCCGACTCGTTCTGGGGTTCTCAGAGCGTGACCTACATCCAGTATGTCATCATGCTCTTCGTAGCCGCCACCGCCTTCTTGTTCAACTTCATGAAGCAGAAGGCCGTGAAGTTCTTCGTACTGGCCCTCTCCATAGCTGGTCTCGTCACCTATTGCTACATGGGCTACATGCGCCAGTCAGCAGAGTCTATCTTCGCCGTCTTCCCCTTGCTCGCCGTGGGTATCACGCCGGTGCTCGGAAACTATGTCGACCACAAGGGTAAAGCAGCTTCCATGCTCGTGCTGGGCTCTATCCTGCTCATCGCCTGCCACCTCACCTTCGCCTTCGTACTCCCCGAGTTCAAGGGCAACCAGGTGGGCGGTGTCATCGTGGCCTATCTCACCATCCTCGTCCTCGGTGCTTCCTTCTCGCTCGTACCGGCCTCTCTGTGGCCCAGCGTGCCGAAGCTCGTCGATGCCAAGGTGATTGGTTCTGCCTACGCGCTGATCTTCTGGATTCAGAATATCGGTCTGTGGCTCTTCCCGCTCCTCATCGGTAAGGTGCTCAACGCCACCAACGAGGGTGTGACCGACGCTACACAGCTCAACTACACCGCACCGCTCGTTATGCTGGCCTGCCTCGGTGTGGCCGCACTCTTCATCGGCTTCGTCCTGAAGATTGTGGACAAGAAGAAGAACCTCGGTCTCGAGTTGCCCAACATTCAGGAATAACCTCTCCTGTACAACCCACTTATACGAAGGGATGGCTTTCACGGGCCATCCCTTTGTTTTTCTAAGGAAAAAACCGTATCTTTGCCGACGTAATCATATCAAACAGACTACCACCATGGCAAAAGTAAGAATCAAGACTCCCGAGGGCGACATTCTTGTACGCCTCTATGACGACACGCCGCGCCACCGCGACAACTTCCTCAAACTGGCCCGCGAGGGCTACTACGACGGCACGCTCTTCCACCGTGTCATCAAGGACTTCATGATACAAGGCGGCGACCCAGACAGCCGTAACGCCCCAGCAGGGAAGATGCTCGGAACGGGCGGACCCGACTATACGCTCCCAGCAGAGATAGCCTATCCACAGCGCTACCACAAACGCGGAGCCCTTAGTGCGGCACGACTTGGCGACGAGGTCAACCCAGAACGCGAGAGTTCTGGCAGCCAGTTTTACATCGTCTGGGGCAAGACCTTCAATAGCGCCGAACTGAAGCAGATGGAACGCCAAATGGCCATGCAGCAGGAACAGGAAGTATTCAATACCCTCGCCCGCGAGCACCACGACGAGATCATGACGCTTCGCCGCAGCCGTGACCGTGCGGGACTGCAAGCCCTGCAAGATAAACTGATGGAGCTGACCAAGGAAAAATGCAAGGAGATGGGTAAACCCTCATTCACCGACGAGCAGATGGAGACCTATACCACCCTTGGCGGTACACCGTTCCTCGATGGTCAATATACGGTATTTGGCGAGGTGGAGGAAGGACTCGATGTGGTGGAGCGCATACAGAACTGCGACACAACCCGCAATGACCGCCCACGCCAAGGCATCAGCATGAGTGTGGAAGTGGTGGAATCGGAGGAGTAAAAAGGTAACCAAAGGGGCATTCGTCGGATGCTACCAATGGCAGAAACATCGCAAGGACGGCTTTTATCACTTCTTCAACGATAAAAGCCGTCTTTAGCCTACAGAGTCTCCAACTACGAAACGAATCGGGAAAGGAGCGAGAGGAGGACTACCGCCTTGAACCAGATCACTGTAACGGAAATGTAATTTGAATGTCATATAGGTGAAACTTCATTGCCGTTAGATTGTAGTAATTTTGCAACCGCAAACGGTATGGGAAGACTTTGAGGAAAAACCTTCCCATAAAAATTGCAGTCAGGCTCAAGGAGAGCTGGCTAAAGAAATCTGAAACCCACAGAGTCCAGTAACAGACAGAATTCAAAACTGACAAAAGTGAGTTTAAATAGATAAAGAGTGCGATAAAAGTTTCAACCGATGAAAAAAAATAGAAAAGCAATCTCAAATCCGCAACTAAGCCCTTCAACGTGCTTATTGCGTGTACACGTTCTCTCATTACTGGATTATCAGAGAAATTGAGGCTGAACCACCACTTCTGCCTACAATATCCCCTTACCCCACAATGCGACTTGAGGCAATACGCAGTATCATACCCATAAGT
>ENA-OQRA01001314-OQRA01001314.1-human-gut-metagenome-genome-assembly--contig:-NODE-1314-length-13630-cov-6.953886_pt1 | contig 13630 bp, 10 predicted proteins | sample MGYA00243238_ERZ505106 | MGnify/ENA primary metagenome ERZ505106 (study PRJEB26097, sample SAMN02711298) | human gut metagenome | biome: Gut microbiome | host: Homo sapiens | place: Denmark...
TAAAAAAGGATGATATGAAGGAGGTAATCCTTCACTATGAGGACAAGTATATACCTATGGAGCGTAAGGATACCAGAAAGACAGTTCCGATGAAGAAGGTTGCTGTCTCACAGTTTCATGATTATTATGAAGCACAGATAAAGATGCATTTGATCTGTCTGCGTTACTTTTTCGAATTTACGGACACGCAGGGAGAAAAGGTATATTATGGAAATTATGAGTTTGATAAGGAATGCATTACAAACAGGGACAGAATGTTTGACTGTCCGCAGAACCTCCGGGAGGAAGAGATGTTTGAGGTGCCGGAGTGGGCAGCAAACAAGGTCGTGTATCAGATTTTCCCATCCCGTTTTGCAGCTACGGAGCCGGTAGACAAAGAACTGTGGTATAAAGCACCGATTACGCCTATGGATGATCTGCATGGAAATCTCAGGGGAATCATCGAACATATGGATGATATTCAGAATCTGGGAATCGATGTGCTGTATATGACACCTATCTTTCAATCAAATTCGTGCCATAAGTATGATACCACGGATTACTACCAGATAGACCCGTCCTTTGGAACAACAGAGGATCTCAAAGAGCTGGTACAAAAAGCGCATGAGCGTGGTATGAAGGTAGTCCTGGATGCGGTATACAATCATACGGGAAGAGAATTTTTTGCGTTTGCGGATATCCTGGAAAATGGTGAAAAATCCAAATACCGGGACTGGTATTTTATTGATGGATTCCCACTTAAAAGCGAATGGGGAGAGATCCCAAACTTCAAATGTTTTGGTTATTATGGCGGAATGCCAAAGTTAAACCTGAAAAATCCTGAAGTTGAAAAATACATTACGGATGTTGCATGCTACTGGATTAAGGAATGCGATATTGACGGATGGAGACTGGATGTAGGAGACGAAATCAGCCATTTCTTCTGGAAGAATTTCAGAAAGGCAGTAAAGGCTGTGAAGAAAGATATGCTGATCATTGGGGAAATCTGGCATTATGCAGGAGATTTCCTTGAGGGGGATGAATGGGATACAGTCATGAATTATCCATTTTACCTGAACCTGATCGATCTGCTTGCAGACGAAAAGATTACGGTCAGCCAGTTCGTACAAAATCTTGGATATTTGAAGGGACGCTTACACAAAAACTGCTATCCCCTTATGTGGAATCTGATTGACAGCCATGATACCGCAAGATTTTTACATCTGTGTAACGACAATAAGAAAAAGCAGCATCTGGCAGCCGCTTTTCAGTTGTTACTGCCGGGAATGCCGATGATTTATTATGGAGATGAGTATGCGATGCCGGGAGCAAACGATCCGGACTGCAGACGGGGCATGTACTGGGATGAAGAATACCAGGACAAAGAGATGTATGAATGGTACAAGCGGCTGATTCAGGTCCGGAAAAGCCATGCATGCATTGTAGAAGGCGAACTGGCTGGGAGCGTCACAGAAGATGAGGAAGGGACAATTGTCCTGATCAGAAAAAATGGCGAGGAGACCATTGCCATGATTTTCAACTGCAGCAGCAGTGCAAAAAAATTTAATGAGTACACGCAGAAGTACAATCTGCTTACCGAAAACACCTTTGATGGAAATGTAGAGGGGTTTGATGCTGCGGTAATCGTGCTTTAAGAAGCCTTACGGCAGATGGTTTCCCGGGAGTTTGTCTGTGGGAAGAATAGGGAAAGCACCAGTATTTCTGGTAATGTAAAGTACGGAGGATGATATGACGAATGTAAAAAAGAAGGGTGGAAAACGGTTTGAGGCAATCGTACTTAGCCTGATATTATTGCTTTCCCTGGTGTTTCCATATCCTGTGATGGCAGACCAGACAGCGGCAGACCAGACAACGGCAGCTTCCGTTTATGCCATTCACAAGACAGGTGATGATAAGGAAAATTTTGTGATTGTTATCATGGGTGAGGGCTATACCCAGGAACAACAGGAACAATTTTTGAAGGATGCAACGGCAAAAGCACAGGGGCTGCTAAAGTGGTCTCCTTATAAAGAGTATTCCGACAGGATCAATATTTATGCAGTACAGACGGTATCCAGTGAAACTGGTGTGGGCGTGATGTATGGGGAGTCGAACCCGGACACATATTTTCATGTGCAGGCATTCGGAAAATCCTGCTATTTTGCAAAGGACGGGGAAGATAAAGCCAGGGCACTGAGGGAAGAGCTGGAGAGCAGATATCTGGATACCGGTGCAGCCGTTGGAACCATCCATATCATTTGTAATACGACTGCGAATATTGGTTCTTCTTCCAATGCACTCTTTTCTTTTTCGGCAAATTCGGATGAGAATGAGCAGGGGGATGTCATGACCCATGAAATTTCCCACAGCATCGGAAGATTAGGCGATGAATATGATAAAAAGATGCAGGGAGAAAATATTTCCGACACATCGGATCCGGATAAGATTAAATGGCGTAAGATGCTTGGGTTCCGTGGAATCGGAATAACGGCAGCAGGAACAGAAACGGTATTTGCACCGAGCCGCGTCTGCATGATGCGGGATCTTGGGAATCCTTTCTGTGAAGTGTGCAAAATGGAACTGGCGCGGAGATTAAATAACCGTGATTATGTCAGCAGGCAGGCATCTGTTTATGTGTGCGATCCTGAAATTACAATTCCACATACCAGGACAGGAACACTTGACAGGGATAGTGACCAATATCGGATCGATGAGATAAATATCACAAAAGCAAATGGAAAGGATCTGGAATTCCGTACAGTCGTACAAAATATAGTGGATGCCGAACAGCATTTGAAGATTACTTTCCGCATTATTGGAGCAGACAATACAGTCAAATATGAAAAAGAAGAAACATATACCGTTCCGCCACTCAGTAACTGGTATGATCCGGATACTGCCAGAGAGTCCCTTTCTGTCACACTTCCTGCGGTAACTGGTCTGGTTTCCGGGGACAGACTGGAAGGAAAGATCATAGATGAGGACACTGGGAAAATTCTGGCTGACAATCAGACGGCAGGACAGGCGTGGAGTACCGTAACGATTCGTTATATGCTGCAAAACGAAGACGGGACCGAAACAACAGTGCCTGATACGGCACCCGCGACAGTATATGTACCAAAGAATTCTGCGTATACGTTAAGAAGTCCGGATTTATATGGATATACATGTGTAGGAAACAGTGCAAATCAGGGAGAAATAAACATCACAGAGGATCGCCAGGAGATCACTTATTATTACCGGAAAAACAATGAGATGCCGGAAATACAAACCGTACCTGTCCGCGTAACTTATGATGGAAAACCCCATACATTTGATATCAAACAGGAAGATGGTGTACAAATCAGTTACAGTTTGACAGAAAACGGATCGTATACACAAACGGAGATGCCGTTTTACACAGAAGCAGGCCAGTATAAGATTTATTTTAAAGCGGAAAAGGCATCTTTTATTCCAACATACGGGGAGGCTGTCCTGGAAATCGAAAAGGCTTCCACCAGCATGCAGCTGACTGCAAAAAACGATACGGTCAAAGGTGCGGGGATAGTAGAATTACAGCTTTGCAGACAGGGGATTCCGGAAGATGCCGGGATAAAAGTAACCTGTGATGTTTCCGGGATCACATTAGAAGAAAAGGGAACGGATCACTGGATGGCAACGCTTCCGAATGAAACGAAAACATATACGTTCACCGCATGTTATAATGGGAATGGCAACTATACAGGAAGTAAGGCAGATTGTCAGGTCCGTGTAACGGCGGATCATTCCCAGACCGGGGGCGGTTCTGGTGGAAGTTCCGGAGGCAGTTCAAGTGGAGGTTCCGGCGGAATATCCGGAGGCGGTTCAAGTGGAGGTTCTGGCGGAAGTTCTGGTGGAAGTTCCGGAGGCAGCTCCGGTGGAGGTTCCGGAGAAAATGCCGGTGGAAGCACGGACGGATCATCTGGCAATGTTTCACCGGATTCCGGCACATTACCGGCACCAGATCATGCAAAAGAAGAACCAGGGAATGTGACACCGCCACCCGCAGCAGATACGTCCGTTTCTGTTAAGAATCTTAATGTCAAAGCAAAATCTGCAGTTAAAAATAATACGGTCAAAGTGAAGAATATTGCAGCAGTTTTGAAAAAAGAAATTACAAAGGCAGAAAAAGAACAGGGTGGCGGGATAAAAGACCTGTCTGTTGAAATAACTTTTGATACAGGAAAAGCTAAAAACTGGAAGAATCTACATCTTGAAATGGATAAGCAGGCGGTAAATTTACTTGTCAAAAAGAATGTAAAAGAATGGAAGGTCAATGGTGGCAATGTAAATCTTACCTTTGATTCGAAGGCATTAAAAGAATTAAAGAAAGAAATGAATACAGCTGTGGTTATCAAAATGAAACAGACTGACAAGAAAAATCTTTCTGCCAGGGCAGGGAAAATTATTGGAAAACGTCCGGTTTATGATTTTTCCGTCACAGGAATAAAGAAAAAGCAGTCGTCTATCCTGAAAAAGGGACGGATCAGGGTCGCTGTTTCCTATAATGCTTCGAAAAAGGAAAAAGATAAAAAGATTTTTGCATATAAAATTGATAAATACGGTGCAGCAGTTAAGATACCGGGATCTTATTATGATTCCGATACAAAGACCGTTAACTTTGTAAGCCGTGGGTTTTTCACAGTTGCAGTAGGCTGTGAAAAGTGATGAAACATAAAAAATCATCGTTCACGTTAAAAAAACTGTAGTTCATGTCGAAAAAGACAAAAACCGGTTTTCATTTGGTATAATGATAGAGCTCATTTTAGTAAAAATGAGTTCATACCGTGAATGATGGAGGGGATAACAATCATCGTTTTAGAAGAAATATTAATGGCAAACGGATTGACCGTGTTAATGATGTGGTTCCTTTTGTTTTGCAGACGAAAGAACAGAGAGAGCCTTCATGTGGGAGATAAAATATATGATGGAATAGCAATCGTAAATTTAGTGGGTGCATTGTCTGAAACCATTGCTTTTCTCGTAGATGGAAAACAGTTTACTGGCAGCCGGCAGATTAATTATATCTCTAACAGCATATGCTTTATAGGGACAGTCAGTATGGGCATGCTTTGGTGTATGTACGTGGAATTGCGTATCTATCGAAATTATAAAAGAATGGTTCAAAAAGCAGGAGTGGAGATATTTCCCTGGCTGGTAGAAGTAATTATGGTTTTATGTAATCTGTTTGGAACAGGGATCATGTTTAAAATATCCGGGGAGAATGTATATCAGAGAACTGCCGGTGTGCTGGTGGGATATATTTCGCTTGTCATATATTTTGCTTACAGTATCTATCTGGTGTATCATTCCAAAAAACAAGGGGTTAACCTGAATTTTTTCCCGGTGATCTATTTCGTTGGTCCTTGTTTTGCAGGTGTAGTTCTCCAGTTCCTTTTTTATGGAATTACATCATCATGGGTGCTGGTTGCGGTCGCATTGATATTTGTGCAGATGCAGTCATACGCAGAGAGTTTGTATATGGATGAGCTTTCCGGATTATATAACCGGAGATATTTTAATGCGGTGCTTGCGGAAAAGAAAATTGCAAGCCATAAATCCTTATATGGAATCATGATGGATGTAAACGATTTCAAGTGTATTAATGACAATTTAGGTCATAGTACGGGCGATAAGGCTATTTGTACGTTGGGAAATATACTCATCAGATCCATACCGGATGATGGTATGGCAATCCGGTATGCGGGAGATGAGTTTATTGTGCTGCTGTCAGGTGTTGATACGGAGCGTGTCTTAGCGACAATGGAGGAGATTAACCATAATCTGTCCCGGTTTAATGAATCCGGGATAGAACCGTTTCATTTAAGTGTTTCCATGGGATACACGGAATTTGGGACAGAAGATGATGCAGAAACTTTTTTAATGCATATGGATGAGAAAATGTATGAGGAAAAACGGAAATATCATATGCGAAAGAAATCAGCCGGTTTGGAAAATAAAGTATAGCATTACGTTCCTGCCATTTGTCCGATAACTGGTTGCAATGGCACAAGAAAAGAAAATATTATAATCATCAAACGAGTAGCAGACTGGTGTAAATCCGGTTTTGCTGCTCGTTTTTATATTTATGGTTATAGGCAGGGATGCTCCAGATTTCAATACAGTAAATAACCGTGTTATGGTTGATGGAGAGGCATTTTTTGTTTTATGAGAAAACCAGTTACCCATATAGATAACTGGTTTTTAAGGGATAATGTTAATGAGTATGTGCGATAGTGGAGTTATCAAGAAGTGTTCGTAAGGCATCCTGAAGGACTTGTGAGCAGTTGATTCCGCGCTTGTCAGCAAGACGGACCATCCAACTTGGAAGAGAAACATTTTTTCGAACGGCGCGAGTATCTGTCTGGGCACGATATTCAATGGTATCTGCGGAAATCAGGGAACAGATTGTGCCGGCATCAACACTTAATTTTTCCTGTGGTGATGGAGGAGCAATCGGTTCGCCTTCATCCTCTGCAACAACAAGCCATGCGCTCATTGCATCGGTAATTTGGTCAATTGCATCAGAAAGACTATTGCCAGTAGTGATGCATCCAGGAAGATCAGGGACTTTTGCGTAGTATCCAGATCCGTCCTCGATAGGTGTAAACAAAGCTGTATAAATATATTTCATAGTAACCCTCCTATTTGGAAGCACTGAGTTGTTTAATCGTTTGTTGCCTTGGATTCATTATGTACCTCCTTTAATTATATCATACACAATATTACACAAAAGTCAACTAAAATACACAAAAATACACAAGAAATAAAGTGAATGTGCACTACGGAATTTTCCAAATCAGCCGGAATTGTTTTTACCGGAGGCGGCGGATTGTGCAGAGAGTCATGAAGCAGAGGTTGGGGCGGATTGTGGAGGAGCAGGTCGGACAGTTGAGGATGGTTTGGCAATAATTTTTATTTGATATAATCGAACACATGTTTTATTATATAGGCATATAGGGAGGTAGCAAATGGGAGAAAAGCTAAGCAATGAACTTACGGATAAAGAAAGAGAAATGTATGAGTATATTGTAAAATATATGGAAGAAAATTTAATTTCTCCATCTTTTCAAGAAATCTGTAAAGGAGTAAACACAAAATCAAAGTCATGTGTGGGGAACAATATTTTCAGTTTTGCATACTGATTGTTGCTATTATCAATCTGATCGTAATGATCTTTTCTAACCATAAAAAATAACCGCCCCTACCAAAGACCGGTTATTTTTTAAAACTAACTTTGGCAAACCGCCTACACGGTATTGCTTTTTGTATTTTCATAATACCATTGCGTAATTTTTTGTCAATGATTTAAAGATCTTTGCTGGATACCGGCATAAAATAAGGTTCAGACCATTGTAAAACTCAAATGAATAATGAAGTTTATAATTAGTGTCTGCTTACTCAGCAGGCACTAATTATATTTTATTAAATTGTTTTATTATCTGCGAACAATTTCTAATCGTTCGCGCTGGATAAGTTTTTCATACTGCCTCAATTGAAATACTGTCTACCTGTGCACTTAAATGATTTTAGACACCAGATCCATATCTATTATAGAGTAAGATCAGTATAAGCAAAACGAGTATCACTATATATCTTTTTTTCATTATTATAAATAACTTGAAGCATAGAAATTGGTTTTACTCGAATAAGTTTGAGATGTAATCTTTACAATTCCTACATTTCCAACTCCAACATAAGTATCAAGATTTCCAGAACATTTTAAGGTAATACAGGAGGAAGTACATGTGGTTTTGTTACTTTGTCCAGAAAGTTTATATGTATATATAACAAAGTCAGAATCTACGCTTGCATTAGAAGCACTTGCATTTGTCCAGTGCTTTCCACTATAATATCCAACGGCATCACAACTATATATAATATATAGAGATGAACATTATAATTCCCGCAATTTCATTTCATTTATTTTCTTTTTGCGCGTAATCGTTCTATTTCTTTTTATCCGATTATAAATTGATATAACAGTAGGAATATTTGTAAGTATAAAGATAATGATACAATTATGTATCTTATCCTTTATAGACATCTGATTTTTGGAAACGAAACTATATGAGAGTGTCAATAACCCCTGCTTCTCAACGCGTTCAAAACTTTCTGGTTCAAAATTAAGATACACTATAATTAATACGATTGAAAGAACAAGAAAAATAATTGGTGTTAATGATACGGTAGTTGTTCTTCTTTTTTTATTTAAATATGATTCTAAAAAACGTACACAAATAATGGTTAATGCCATTATTATTACGATGAATAAAATTGTAGAAAATTTCATTTATTCTCCTTTTTGCTCTCTGTATTTTTTTATCAATATTTTTGCTGTGTCAAAATCAAGTTGATCATCTATTACCATTTTTTTAATTAATGAAATATAAGCGTCATTTTCTATTTGATCATTCATTTGCATTTTTTGTATAAGTCGATCAAGTCTCAATCGCACGGTAGGATATGTTATATGATACAATTTTGCAACCTCTTTTAAAGAGCCAGATGACATAACAAAATTTTTTATAAATGTGATATCTTCATCACTTAAATTGTATATCCATTCTTGCGCTTTTCGTCTCATTACCAACCCCTTTCTTTAATATTGTTGATATTATCATTTAATAATGTTAAAGTCAACTGCTAATATTATGTTATTTACATCTTTTTATCTTAATAATCATTCGAAACCTCAAACTTGTAAAGATAAGGTTTTCAGATTCGAGGTTACTCTCAACCCCCTTGCTTTTGTTTATATTTCTTCAATCATCAGTTATAAAAAACAGAAGCATTTTAATCAGTTCACCATATCGGTTTCATTTATATTGGAAGCACAAGGTGTAGAGCAGAGATTGTCCGTGTCGGGTGGGTGGAGCAACTAAGAAATTGTTTGGTATTACAGCGGAAGAACTTTTGAAAAAGCACGGTAAAATGCTGACTTATCAATTGAAAAATAATTATTTTGTATGGAATATCTGCATGGCCCCATAAGTATGCGGCAAATGCGGAGCCGTGACCTTTCTCGACGGGCAGGAAAAATTCCGGCAGGTTGCGCACGTATTACACAAATGCTTGAGATTGGCGTGTGTTGTTGTATCCAGATGCAGGATCAGCGTTGCTGTCTTAAGCGGCCGGAGCATCTGCCCCTCGGTAAGCTGGATGCCATCCGGGGCAAGCCGCCCATAAATCTGTGGGAGCAGGTCAAGGGAATAGGTATCTCCCAGAAAAGATAATTCTGCAAGATACAGGCGGCTCTGACGTTCTACCACATGTGCAAACTCTTCATAAGCCTTTGACAAAAGCATCAGGCTGATGCAGTCCACAATGTAAGCCTCCTGGATCTGTTCATGGTTCAGATATAATTCCGACAGTTCATCCACTCCGTTTCCAAGCGTCACAAACCCATAGGCATAGTGAGGCAGAGAAACCCCGTCTAAATCCTGATCCAGAGAGTAATACGCATAGGATTCAACCAGGGGAAGAAGTGCCGTATAAATTGCCTGAATATGAGGCAGGTCATTCGGAGGGAAATGGAAACGGCTGCAAAATTCGTTCCAGTCACCGGAGGATAATCCGGGAGTAAGTTTACATTTCATGGGATGCATCCTCCTTATCGGAAGCAGCCATAACGGCTGCAATTTCCTGAAAGCGGCCCGTGACCTTATCATAGTTCTTTCGGTGATGGGGAAAGCCACAGTTTATGCAGGATTTGATACCATTTTTTAAATATTCACAGTTTCCACCACAGGATTTCCCGAGTGTATAGAGGGGACAATAACAAAACAGACAGTTAAAGTCCGCCTCCGGGATTCCTTTATGGCATGGAAAATATTCACATTTTTTATTTTGAAAAAACTTATAATATTCGCTCAAAATGGTTTCCTCCAATCAAAGCACAATCATAGCATAATTATATCGGAACAACAAGCGGATCGCAAGAAATGCGAATGACATAAAAATTGCATTTCAGTGGGAAATGATACCTTTTGCCCCTTTTATCATTACATTATTTACATCTTTTTAAGAGCGCAGGTATAGTGGCTCAGGCAATTGAGGATTTGAAGCAAAAAGTTGAAAATTAAATAAAAAATACTTGACTTAAAGTTAACTTTAAGTGGTATATTATGATAGATAAAATCGGAAGGAGAATTTATTATATGTATATCGAAAAGATTAACGGACCGGAAGATGTGAAGAAATTGAATATAGAAGAGATGACAGCTCTCGCAGAAGAAATGCGTCATGCATTATTAAAGAGGGCAAGTATTCACGGCGGGCATTTTGGCCCGAATTTTGGCATGGTAGAGGCAATCATTGCACTGCATTATGTTTTTGAGTCCCCAAAGGACAAAATGGTATTTGATGTTTCCCATCAGACCTATCCGCACAAGATGCTGACCGGTCGAAAAGATGCCTATTTATATGAAGAACATTACGACGACGTGACGGGATACAGCTGTCCGCAGGAAAGTGAACATGACCATTTTACGGTCGGACATACCTCTACATCCGTCAGTCTGGCATGCGGTCTGGCAAAGGCAAGGGATCTTCGTGGGGAAAGTGCAAATGTGATCGCAATTATCGGAGACGGTTCTTTAAGCGGAGGAGAAGCCTTAGAAGGAATGGATTTTGCAGCAGAATTAGACAGCAACATGATCATTGTAGTAAATGACAATGATATGTCAATTGCAGAAAACCATGGAGGACTTTATTCAAATCTGAAATTACTCCGCGAGACAAACGGACAGGCAGAGTGCAATTTATTTAAAGCCATGGGACTTGATTATATCTATGTGGATCATGGAAATGACCTCAGGGAACTGATCGGGGCTTTCAAACAGGTAAAAGACAGTAAGAAACCGGTTGTTGTCCACATTAATACATTAAAGGGAAAAGGTTATAAACCGGCAGAAGAGCATAAGGAAGAATGGCACTGGCATCTTCCGTTTGATATTGAGACTGGAAAATCCCATTTTCCGGAAGTGGAAGATTATTCTTCGGTGACCTGTGAATATCTGATCGAAAAGATGAAACAGGATCCGACAGTTGTTGCAATTACATCCGGAACCCCGACGATTCTCGGATTTACGCAGGAGAAAAGGAAACAGGCCGGCCGGCAGTTTGTAGATGTGGGAATCGCGGAGGAGACAGCGGTAGCACTTGCTTCCGGAATTGCCAAAGGTGGCGGAAAGCCGGTATATGGTGTGTATTCTAGCTTTATCCAGAGGACGTATGACCAGATTTCACAGGATCTGTGTATTGACGGGAATCCGGCAACGATTGTTGTGTATACGGGATCGGTATTTGGCATGACGGATGTTACCCATCTGGGACTGCAGGATATTCCGATGCTTTCCAATATTCCGGGACTGGTTTATCTGGCACCGACAACAAAGGAAGAATATCTGTCAATGCTTGACTGGAGTGTGGAGCAGAAGGAAATGCCGGTTGCGATCAAACTTCCGGGCGGAGATATGATTTCGGATGGCAGAGAAGTCAAAAAAGACTGGAGTCAGCTCAACACCTATGAGGTAACGGAAAAGGGAAGCAAAATTGCACTGATCGGACTCGGAACATTTTATTTCCTGGCACTGCAGACCGCAGAAATGCTGGAGAAAAAAGGTATTCATGCAACGGTAATCAACCCGTATTATATTACCGGACTGGATGAAGGACTGCTGGAGAAGCTGAAGGCAGACCATGACACGGTAGTTACACTGGAAGATGGCATCCTGAATGGTGGTTTCGGAGAAAAAATCGCAAGATTTTATGGAAGCAGTGATATGAAAGTCTATAATTACGGATTGAAAAAAGAATTCCTTGACCGGTATGATGTAAATGAGGTATTAAAAGAGAATCATCTGACAGCAGAGCAGATTGTAAATGACGTATTATAGAAGGCAGAAATAAACAACAAACCTTGTGAGAATCGACACAATATGGTAAAATATAACATACTAGAGCTTATTTTGCATAGTGGTTAGAATAGCGGGCTCATGGAAGGAGCGGTATCATATGAAGAATAAAGATTCGAAAGCAAGGATGCAGATGATTTTCGGGATACTTTTGTTTGCGTTTATTTTTATGGCAGAGTTGTATGCCATAGTCAATTTCCCGAAGATGTTTATTGTTCTGGTTGTTTTGGCAGCAGCAGATCTGATATGCCTGTATGTTGCAATCAGAGGCGTGATTTCAGTATATGAGACAAAATATGCCCGGAGAGAGGAACAGTATGAGAGTATTTTCAAGTCGGAAAAGGCATCATATCTCATGCTGAAAAAATATTTTGAGGAAATATCGGTGAAGCTTGCATATATGGAAGAGGCATCTAAGATTCCGACAGAGGAAATTGTCAATGCACAGAAGGGAATAGCGAAAGTAATTATCAAGCGGTCCCATGAGAATACCGATGCATTGATGAATTCATACGAACAGCTGATCGACCGGTTTGATACGTTCCAGAAAGGAATGGATGGGTTCGGTACAGTTGCGGGTGCTTATAAGGACGAGATTCTTTCAGTCTGTAAGGATGAAATTTCTTCGGTGCAGAAGGATGGAAAAGAACAGGAACATTCACAGGATAAAGAGATAGCCGCAAAGCTGCAGGAAATCATTATTGCAATGAAAGATATGGAACTGCGCCTGAATCAGACCATTATGAACAGTCAGAAAGTGGTTGTTTCCCAGCCGCAGGTTTCTGTACCTGTGGCAACACCTGTAGAGCCACAGCCGGCACCGCAGAATCATGTGGAAGAAACACCGGTAGAGCCGGAGATCTCACCAGAGCCGGAAGAAAGTATGGAGCCGGAACCGGAGATTTCGCCGGATCTGGAAGAAAACCCGGAACCGGAGATTTCGCCGGATCTGGAAGAAAACCCGGAACCGGAAATTTTGCCGGATCTGGAGGAGAGCCTGGAACCGGAGATTTCGCTGGAGCCGGAAGAAGATATGGAACCGGAGATTCTGCCGGATATACCGGAAGAGGAGGATTTAAAGCCGGAGGAAGAGCCTCCGGTCATGGCAGCAGATGAGATTATTCCTCCGGATCCGGAAGAAGCCATTGAGGAAGCAGAAGAACTGGTAGAGCCGGATCCGATTCCGGAGGATGCGATTGTTGAGGAAGCGAATGATGAGAACCTGCCGGAGGAAGAACTTTCACCGATGCCGGACTTGTCCGATCCAAACCGCGCCATGAGCCCGGACGAAATTGCTGCCCTGTTTGCAAATATGGGCAACGATAACAATGCGGATAAAGTTGAGGAACCTGCCGAGGAAACTGTGGAACCGGAGGATATTCCGGAGCCGATCGAAGAGCCGGAAGCAGTAAAAGAAGCACCGCTTCAGCCGGAAGAACCGGCAGATCCCAATAAGGCATTAAGCCCGGATGAGATAGCTGCCCTGTTTGCAAGTATGGGAACCTGAAAAGAATAAAATAACAGGCAACGGACGCCATCTGTTCCACGTAAAAATGTGTGACAGATGGCGTTTTGCTATAAAAATGCCATAAAATGAAAAAAATAGTTGCATTTCTTTTTCATTGTGTTATACTTAGCTCGTTGCAATTTAATAGTTTAAAGCAGAGTAGACACATGTGCGTTAAGTGCCGGATGAACAGGGAGTTGTCACCCGG
>ENA-OQRA01001317-OQRA01001317.1-human-gut-metagenome-genome-assembly--contig:-NODE-1317-length-13618-cov-3.414141_pt1 | contig 13618 bp, 8 predicted proteins | sample MGYA00243238_ERZ505106 | MGnify/ENA primary metagenome ERZ505106 (study PRJEB26097, sample SAMN02711298) | human gut metagenome | biome: Gut microbiome | host: Homo sapiens | place: Denmark: Copenhagen...
AGGTGATCGCAAGGGCTATTCTCCCCCTTCGGGGGAGAATAGCGGTTTGTCTTTCGTTCGCAGACCGCGAATTACAAAATATGCACCAGCATGTTGCCGCCTTCGTCCGTTTCCAATTTCAGCAGCTTTTCCTTTTCCAGCGCGCGCAGCACGTCCGAGAAGCGCCGCAGGCCGATCTGCCGTTCGGTGAAGTCGGGATAATCCGCCTGCACCGCCGATTTGAGAATGGATGGATTCACCCGGTCAAAGCCGTCCTCCTTGTATTCCGAGAGGATGCGCGAGAAGATGCGGATGTAGTTCTCCCGCGTGATCTGCTCCCCGGCAGTCACATGCGGCTGATTGAGCGACACAATGACGTTGAACTGCTCGCTTTCCACGCTGAACGCGCCGAATTGCTGGGAGAGCCGCGCAATCAGCTTGCCGAAGGTGGAAAAGCCGACGCTCTTTTCGGAGAAATTCGGTCTCAGGCGCAGCAGCACGCTCTTGACCTCGCTGGCGAGCATCTCCCCGCTGTCGCTCTCCTTGAGGATGGTCACGATCAGGTCGTTCACATCCGCCAGCGTCAGCGCCTCGATCTCCTGCCCCCGCGCGCGCTCCTTGCCGCTGGCGACGCTTTCCAGGAACTGGAACTCGCTGCAGGCGTTCATAAATACGCCGCTGGCCGCCTCGCTTCGGGAAATGCCCAGCACAAACTTGCCCATCGTTTTCAGCTTGCCGACGAGCGGCACATAGTCGCTGTCGCCGGAAACGATGCAGAAGCTGTCAATCAGCGGATTGGTGTAGGCCACGTCCAGCGCGTCGATGACGAGCTGAATATCCAGGCTGTTCTTCTGGTTGCGCCCGAACCGGAGCGAGGGCACGACCGCGAAGGTGTTGGACAGCAGAATCTCCTTGAGGTCGGAATAGCTGTCCGTATAGCCGTAAACCTTGCCGATGAGGATGTCGCCGCGAATCTTTACCCGCTCGATCACGTCCATCAGCATGCTCTTTTTGCCGCCGCAGTTTTCAAGATCGACAAACAGCGCAAAATGCGAAGCCATCAAACCCATCCTTTCGTTCAAAGTCCTTCCGTCAGCTCCCCGTTGACAAAGTCGCCCATGCCGGAGGAGAGCTTCATAATCCGCTTGAAAATCCGCGCGCTGTCCGCCTCGTCCGCGACGACGGGGCGGTAATCCGTCCCCTTGTCCAGCGCGGTCAGGCGGATCGGCACGACGGTCAATTCCGGCGCGTCGCAGTGATCCTCGTAAACGGTGAAGGTCACGCGCGCCAGATATGCGTCGCGGTCGTCGGGATCGACGTTGCCGCCGAACACCAGATTGCCCAGCGAATAGAGGATGTAGCTGTCCTGATAGGCCTCGATCCCCTGCACGATGTGCGGATGCGTGCCCACGACGATATCCGCGCCCGCCTTGATCGCCGCGCGGCCGATGGTGCGCTGTTCCCCGGTGAAATCATCCCGGTATTCGCTGCCCCAGTGGAACGACGCGATCACGATCTGGCATCCCGCCTCACGCAGCGCCTTCACATCCGCGCTGATGTCCTTCTTGCCGCCCTTGTAGGGGAAGCAGTAGCCGGTCATGCCGACCTTCACGCCGTTCTTTTCAAAGATGCCGAGCTGGCCGCCGCCGGAGACGACGATCCCCGCCGCCTCCAGATTGGCGATCGTGTCCGCCTTGCCCTGCTGACCGTAGTCGAGCGTGTGATTGTTGGCGATGTTCACCGCCTCCACGCTGCCCAGCGTCAGGATGTCGGTGTATTCCGCCGGGCCCTTGAAGTTGTAGAGCTTCTCCTTCTTGCTCGTCTCCTCCGTCAGCGTGCCCTCAAAGTTCACGAGCGTCAAATCGTCCGTCGCGAACAGGGTTTGCAAGCCGGAGAAAAACCAGTCGTAGCCCTTGTCCGCCGCGACGTTTTCAAAGCAGTCCTCCCGCTTGCGCAAATCGTCCGTCGAGCCGAGCGTCGTGTCGCCGCCCAGCGTGACGGTGAATGTCTTCGGCCACGTGTCCGCGCTCTGCGCGGCCGATTGTGCGTCCTCCGCCGCGGCCATGTCCGAAAGCGAAATGCCCGCGCCGTCCGCCTGCGCGGTCTCTTCCTGCCGCGCCCCTTCGATTTTTTCGTATCGGATGTGCGGATTGCTCAGCGTATAATCCGTCTCGCAAAGCCCTGCGGCCGCGAGCGTCGTCATCAGCAGGAAAGCGCCCCATACGGCTTTTTTCATCGGTCTGCTCCCTTCAACGGTCCATGGTTGATTTCTGCCGTCCGGCGCTGTCCCTGGCCTTCGGCACGAAATATCTCTTTTTATTTTATCACAGTCGGAAAATCGAATCAACTTGCGTTTTCCCTCGGTTCATGCTATTCTTTCTGCATACGTCAGCCCGTCGTCCGCGCCCGCCGCCGGGCGGTTTTCCGCCGGATTTGGGGCGCGCCCTCAGGAGGAAACACGCCATGCATGCCACCCGCGTCCGCCTTCGCCGCCTGCTGTCCGCGCTCATCGCCGAGCGCGAGGACAGCCAGCTTCTGTATATTCCTCACGGTGAACCCGGCATGCGCCGCATGATCGCCGCGCTGCTGGCGCTGCGCCCGCCCGTTGAAAACGACCCGCTCGAAGAACAGATCCGCTGGTTTCAGGCCGATCAGCCGGAAAGCGCGTCGCCGATGAGCGTGCCGGAAAGCAGCGCCCGCTCCGCCCCGCGCTGATAGCGGCTGTCGATCAGCAGCAACGCGCCGTGGTCGCTCTGCGTGCGAATCAGCCGCCCCGCCGATTGAATCACCCGCACCATCCCCGGCAGGGTCATGCACAGAAACGCGCCGTCCGCGCCGTTTTCGTCGTGATAGCGCCGCATCGCGCGCACCCGCGCGTCCATCTGGGGCAGCCCCGTCGAAACGACGATCACGTTTTGCAGCCGCTCCCCGGCGAGATCAACGCCCTCCGCGAATGCGCCGCCCAGCACGGCCAGCAGCACCGTCCGCCCGTCCCGCTTGTCAAACGCGCCCAGCAGCGCGTTTTTTTCTTCCTCCGTCAGCCCTCGCGCCTCGCGCAGAATCGCCGCGCCGGGGACGCCCTCTGCCGCCAGCAGCGCATCGACGCGGCTCAAATACGCATACGACGGAAAGAACACCATCGCGTTGCCCGGATGCGCCGCAAGCTGCGCCCGAATCGCCTCGGCCACCCGCGGCGCGTTCGCCTCCCGTGCCGCGTAGCGCAGATCGATGGGCAGAATCCGCGCGTCGAGCTGATGCTTGTCAAACGGCGAGGGCAGCGCCAGACACGCATCCCCTTCGAGGCTGCCGAGCATCCGTTTGGCCGCCTCAAACGGCGCGAGCGTCGCGGAAAAAAACACCGCGCCGCGCGCCCGCTTCGTCTTTTCCAGAATATCCTGCGCCGCGCAGAGCAAAAACAATTCGATCTTCGCGGTTTTTTCCGTTCCCTCCGTCAGCACGGCATAGCGCGCGTCGAGCCGCCCCGCCGCGTAGCGCCAGCAGGCCGCCAGCGTAAACGCCTCCGCCGCCTCCGTCCCCGCGCCGCTCAGGAGCGCCCCGTCCGCCGCTTCCAAAAGCCGCGCCATGGCCGCGTCCAGCGCCTCCGGCGGCCTTTCCAGCCGCCCGGAAGCGAATTTCTCCGTCCCCGCCGCCTCCTCCAGCGCGCGCATCGCCGCCGTCAGCGCCCCGTAGAGCGGGTGCTTTCGGCCAAGCGCCTGCCCCGCGCCGCGCCGAAGCGCGCGAAGCTGCGGCACGCTCACCGCCGCCGAGGCGTTATCCTGCACGCGCGGCGCGAGCTGGTGCGCCTCGTCGATGAGCAGCGCCGCGCCGCCCTGCATCAGCGCGTCGATGGCCACGAACGGATCAAACACATAGTTGTAATCGCAGACGACGACGTCCGCCTCCTGCGCCAGCGACAGCGCCAGTTCAAACGGGCAGAGCGTGTGCTTCTGCGCCAGCGCGTCGAGCTGCCCGCGCCCCCAGTCCCCGCCGGTCAGCGCCTCGGCCAGCGCGTCCGGCAGGCGGTCGTAAAATCCCTTCGCATACGGGCAGACCTCCGGGCGGCAGTCCCGCTTTTCCATCGGGCAGACCTTGTCCTTCGCGGCGATTTCCACGGCCAGCAGCCGTGCGCCGTGCGCGCGCAGGATGGCCAGCGCATCCATCGCGCTCTTTCTGCCCGTCGTTCGCGCCGTCAGCATCAGCACGCGGGCGCATTTGCCCTCGCCCAGCGCCAGCGCGGCGGGATACAGCGCGGCCATCGTCTTGCCGATGCCCGTCGGCGCCTGCGCGAAGAGCCGCTTTCTCTCCCGGATGGCGACGTACACGTTCGCGGCGAACGTCCGCTGTCCCGCGCGATACGCGCCGTAGGGAAACGCGAGGCCGAAAAGCGATGCGTCCCGCGCCCGCCGCCGCGCCAGCAGCCGCTCCGCCCACGCGCAGTAGGCCGCGCACAGCGCCTCAAATTCGCCCTTCAGCCGCGCGCTGTCCGCCTCCTCTTCATAGAGACGAACGGGCGCGCCGTTTTCATCCACATATAAAATGCGCAGACGAACGCCGGTCAAGCCCTCCTTTTGGCAGAGCATGTGCCCGTACATCGCCGCCTGCGCCCGATGCGCCGGGACGAGCGGGTTTTCCGCCGTGCCCAGCTTGATTTCCTCCACGATGCGCACGCCGTCCGCGGCGAGCAGCAGCCCGTCCGCCCGCCCGGTGACGCGCAGGGTGATTTCGCGGGCGGCGTAATCCGCGCTCAGCGATTTTTCCGCCTGATAGGCCGTCTCCTCCCGCGCGCCCGCGCTTTGCCGCGCCTTGTGCGCCGCCGCGCCCTCCCGCATGCGCTTGGCGGCGAAGGCCGCCGGGGAAAGGTCGCGCTCATGCAGGCTGAATTCCACCACCTGACGAACGCTCGCGCGCAGCTCCGTCATGCGCGCCTCCGCATCCGCCGAAGCGACGCGGCCAGCAGCAGCGCGCCCAGCGCGCCCGCGCCCTGCGCGATCAGCCACGCCGTCGGCGGCTGATACCAGACGTGAACCGTGCCGCTCTCGCCCGACGACAGGCCGTAGACGCGCACCATGTTATTCGTTCCGCGCGCCACCGTCTGCGCCTGACCGTCGATCTCGGCGCAATAGCCGGGGTAATACAGCAGCGGCAGCTCGATATACGCCGCCTCGCCTTCGAGCTGCACCGTCGCGGTCAGCTCCGTGCCGCGCTTTTCGTAAGAAAGCACGTTGCAGACGCCCGGCTGGCTCGTTCTGACGTCGCCGACCTTGAGCGCCGTCTTCTCCGTGCACGGATAGGTATATTCAAACTGGCCGATGCGCGTGTCGGTGTAGGTCTCCTTTTCCAGCTCGGGCAGCCGCTGCACCATCGTCTGCATCGTGTAGCCCGAAAAGACCACGCACAGCGCGATGAGCGCGGCCATGCCCGTTTTCGCGTCCTTTTCCTCGCGCAGATAGCCCCATGCCGCCGCCGCGCTGAGCATCGGCACGGCCATGCCGACAAAGCGCCACGGGAACTGAATCTGCATGAAGAAGGTGGAAAACGGCTTCCGGATCGAACAGAGGATGCGCCACGGGAAGAAATCCGTGCTCAGCCCCAGCGCCAGCGCGCCAAGCGCCAGCAGCCCCAGCGCCAGCCTGTCGTTTTCCGTCTTCATTTCGGCGCGCCCCGCCGCATAGCGCCGCGCCAGCAGCAGCGCGCAGCCGATGAGCAGCGCCAGCCCCGGCACCACGCCGATGGTGTAGGCGAAATCCTCCGGCGCGTCCGCCTTCACGTCGCCCGCAAAGCCGACGAGGAAGCTGCCCGGCCGATGCACGTATTCCGACGAATTGAGCACGACGCTCGTGCTGATCCCGTCCGCCGTATACTGCATCATCGGCACGAAGAACCACAGCGCGCAGAGCGCCGTAACGCCCGCCGCCGCCAGCACCGCGAGGATGCGCCGCTTCCGGGCGAGCAGCTTTCCGGCGCTCGCCAGCGCCGCAATCGCGCAGAAGAGCACGCAGAACATCGTGCTGAGCAGGTGACTCATGCACACGCCCGTCATGCCCAGCGCCAGCAGCGGCCACTTCCTTTCATCCCGGCGGAGCACCTCGTACAGCCCCAGCATCACCACCGGGAAGAAGACCATCGCCAGGCTTTCGCCCAGCGTCGCGCGCGTGTACACGTTCACCAGCCGATAGATGCACAGCGTATAGAGCACGCTCGCGCCGACGGCGACGCGGCGGCTGTTCATCATGCCGCGCACGCACAGGTAGCACGAAACCGCCGTCGCCAGATGGATGCAGACCTCGAACACCCGCACGCACGCGCACAGGGACACGCCCAGATTGCGCAGCAGCGCCGGGAAATAGAGGAACAGCTCGGGGTAAAATTCCGGCGCGGCATAGCCGTAGCCCAGCAGCGTCGAGCTGTGGATGCGCACGGGGAACTGCCCGTTTCTCAGCCCGTTTGCGATGCCCTCGATGCGGTTGAGGTGGAAGAACAGGTCGTGCCCGTCGTAAACGCCGCGCCAGAGCAGCGGCATGCAGGCAAACGCCGCCGCGCAGAGCACCACCGCCATATCCCGGCGGTTTTTGCGGCCGCGCTCGGTCTGATCCCACGAGAGCACGAGCAGCGCCGTCAGCACCGCGCCGGCGAGCGCCGCGTAAGCGCACAAATCGGCGGAAAGCACGCCCGCGCCGACCTTATGCACCGTAACGGCGCGGATCGCCTCCGGGTTTTCGCTCGCCAGATAGAGATTCGGCGTGGAATCCGTCAGCCGGAAGACGAAGCTCAGCCGATGCAGAAGGACGTTCTCCGCCTCCGCCTCGTCGTGCGCGTCGCCGTTTTCGATGAACGCCTGATACCCGGCGGAAACGACGTGCGCATCCATGCGCGCCGCATCTTCGTATTCAATCGTCGCCTGATAGTCGCCCCACATCAGGTTCAGGCCGCCGTTTTCGCCCTGCGTGGGCAGGAAATCGTCTTCCCATTCGTTTTCGCTGCCCCAGAGCCCCGCGTCGGTGCGCGCCTGCGCGGCCTGCTGCATCAGCGCCATCGCCTCGTCAGCCTGCTTCTGCCGCGCGTCGGCCTCCTCGCGGGTGATGACGATCTGCGCCAGCTCGCCGCCCTCGTAGCGCCACGTATACTCGTCCCTGTCCGTATAGATCAACGCCAGCGCGAGCAGCGCCGCCCACAGCAGAATCAGGCTCAGAACCTTTTTTCTCATATCGTCAAACCTCCGAATCGGCCATTCTCGCATAAGCCCCCATGATGATGTTTATGATACCATGAACAGGCGCATAATGCAACAAAGCGCCGCCCGCTTTCTCAATGCCGCGGGCGGCGCTCTGATTTGGTTTTTTATGCGTTCGGGTCAACCGACGGACGGCGGCGGCGGCGCGGCGCGGCCTCCGAAGCGGCCTCGCCCGTCGTCGGCTCGGTCGGTTCGGTCGGTTCGGTCGGCTTATACGGATTGACCGTGCTGCGGACGTTCGGCTGCGGAGCCACCGTGTTCTTCATGTAGCTCGGCACCTGTCCCGACGGGCCTTGCGGCGCGCGCGGGGTCTGCGGCTGGGCGTAACGGCTGCGCTGGCGCTCCAGCTGCTCGGCGCGCATTTCGTCCTCCTCGTCCTCATCCGCGTCGGCTTCTTCCTCCTCAGCTTCCTCGGTCTTGCGGCGATAGACATACACGCCGTAGACCGCCGCCGCGACGACGACCAGCAGACCGCCGATGATGAACGGCAGGATGCCCAGACCGCCCTCTTCCTTGACGGGCTCAGCGGTCGGCATGGGCTGCGCGGTCGGTTCGGGCGTCGCGCCGTTGTCATAGGTCACGCCGTAGTTGGCGTAAGACGTGCCGGAGGCAAACTCCACGATGTACTCGCCCGGCTTGGGCAGGGTCACGTCCATGGTGTAGCGTCCCGCGCCGTCCGCAACGGCCTGACCAACCGTCTTGCGGGTGGTCTGCGCCGCGTTTTCCGCAACCGCGGAAGCGATGAAGCCCAGCTGCTGCGGCGTGGCCGTCGGCTCGACCTTCACTTCGACGGTCGCCGTGACGATGGCATACGCATCGGTCGTGCCGTAAACGGTGAACGTGCCGTTTTCGCTGACGGCGGGCACGTTGCTGACCGTCAGGTTGCCGCTGCTGCTGAGCAGTGCCGCCGGGTTGGCGACGGGCTGCGGGGTCGGCGTGGCGTTCGGGTCAGGCGTGGTGCTCGGCGCGGTCGTCGCGTAGTTCGGCATGCCCGTGCCCGTTCCGCTCGACCAGCTGTTGTCGGTCGGCAGCAGATCCTGAAGCGGCGTGCCGTTGATGGTGACGGTTGTGTTGTTGTTCTTGTTCGGGGTGACGGTCGCGCCGTTCGGGGCAGGCGTGGCCCGCGCGGCCTCGGCGAGATACTTCTGGAGCTCCGCGATGGTCAGCATCTGGCACATGTCGCTGCGGACATAGCCGTCCATGCCGCTGTAATTGACCTGATACCAGGTGTACGTGCCGTCGTATTCCGTGCCGGTGACCAGCAGCAGCGTGTTCACCGGGATGCGGCCCATCGACGTGCCGGAGGCGGACGGCGTGCGGCGCAGGTTCACCGCGTCCTTAATCAGCTTGGCGTAGGCGCTGGTCGCGTCCGGGCCGAGCGGTTCCGGCGTGGCCTGCGGCAGCGGGGTCGGGGTGGCCTGCGCGGCCTCCAGCGCGGCGAGATATTCCGCCGTCTCCTGCTCGCCCATCACGCGGACGAGGTCGGCGCGCACAAAGCCCCACTGGCCGCTGTACTGCACCAGATACCACGTCATGCCGTCCTCGGCGAACTGGCTCTGGAAGATGTAGACGACCTCTTCCTTGTTCAGGATGTTTTGCAGATACGCCTGATTGTTCGGGTTGCCGCGCAGCGGCGTGCCGTCGTTGAGGATGCGCGCGTACAGGCTGAGCTGCACCGGCGCAGGCGTGGCGGTCGCTTCGGCCGTGGCCGTCGGGGTCGGCGTGGGTTCCTCGGTCGGTTCCGGGGTCGGCGTCGCCTCCGGCGTGGCCGTCGGGGTCGGGGTCGGCTCTTCAGTCGGTTCCGGGGTCGGCGTCGGGGAAGGCGTCGGGTCGGGGCGCGTCTCCGGGTCGCCGAGGGTGGCGATATAGGCCGCCTCTTCCTCCACGCCCATCAGCTTGACGAATTTCGCCATCATGTAGCCGGTGTCTCGATCCGTGCGCACATAGCACCAGTCGCCTTCGCGCTGCATGACCCAGAGGATCGTGCCCGCCGACAGCTTGGTAATCACCTTGTCGCTGTTCGGCGCTTCACGCAGGCGAACCTGCGTTTCGGTGTTGTAGCCGTAGTGATACACATCGCCCTCGGTCAGCTCCTGCGGAACGGGTTCCGGGGTCGGGGTGGGCGTGGGCTTTTCGGTTGGTTCCGGGGTCGGGGTTTCAATCGGCGGAACGGTCGGAGCGGGCGTTTCCACCGCGTCCCTGGCCTCCTGCTCGGTGACGATGCGCACGTTATACGCCTCGACATAGCCCGTGTCGCCGTTGTTCAGGTTCTCGATCTGATACCAGACCTGCTCGCCTTCGCCGGTCTTTTGGCCGTCGATGCGCACCGGGGTCGGCTTGTTGATCGTCTTGAGCGCGCCGGTCGTCGGAATCTTGCCGTTCGGCTCGTCGCGCAGCAGGATCGTCGTCTCCTGCTGAACGGTGATGCCGTAGGCCGGGAAGGTCATCTGCTCCGGCGCGGGCTTCGGGGTTTCCTCGCCCGCCGGGGTCTGCGTCTCCTCGCCCGTCGGGGTCTGCGTCTCTTCGCTCGGCGGGGTTGTCTGGCCGGCGTTGATCTCATCAATGCGCTTGAGCGCGTCCGCTTCGGAAATCTGCGTCAGCAGATAATCGCGCATATAGCCGCGGTTGCCGTCGCGAACGACGGTCACATCATACCAGAGGCCGTCATCCGACACGCTGTTGACAATCACCAGCTCGTCGTTTTGATAGGTCTGGATGAGGTTCGCCTTTGTGCTCTGCGCGTCGCGCAGGTTGTTGGTCTTGTTGCCCTTCTGGTTGTTCGTAACGGCGTAAACCACCGTCGGCTGCTCGGGCTGTTCCGGCTGCTCCGGCTGTTCCGGCTGCTCCGGCTGTTCCGGCTCGGTCGGCGCGGGCGTTTCGAAGCCATACTGCCAGAGCGCGTTGTCGGCTTCCTCGCCATCCATCGGCGCGGCCGTCTCCGCGGGCAGCACGGTCAGCACGCCGCCGGGGATCATGTCGTTCACGATATCCAGCCGCTCGTCAATCGCGCCCGCAAAGCCGCTCTCCAAAAGCGGCATTTCGGCGTACAGCTCGCCCGTTTCACTCACCAGTTGGAGCTGAGCCGTGGACAGCGAGGCGATTTCGTCGTCGCTGAGCATGCTTTCATCCACCCAGTAAACGGTGTTGCCCATCGTGTTGGTCACAGGCGTGACAGGCAGAAGGCTCATCGTGCCATCCGGCTGCGTGATGACGATCTGCACCGTCAGCAGTCCGCCCTCCGGCGTCATCAGCTCCTGCGCGCTGGCCAGCGGCATGGCCATCATCAGGATGGCGCAAAGCGCGAGGGCTGTCAGCCTGCGGATGATTTGCTTCATGTTGTATCCTCCTTTACAGGTGAACCAAGGGCTTACGCCCATGAATCGCTGTGTATGATCCTCATTTTAAGGCGGGAAGCGCCGACTGTCAACCTCGCGAGCCGTTTTGGCACGGATTCACAGCCGCTTCCTGCGTATAAGACGAATGAAAAGCAGGGATTCTTCCCCGGTTCAGAGAATTATCCTGCAAAATCCGTTTTTATTTTCGATTCGGGAGGTTTTTGGATATGGTTACGATTGACACGACCCATGACGACGCGCTCCGCGAGGTTCCCTTCGCCAGGGAGACGATTTACGACGGCCACATTCTGCACGTCGAGAAGTGGCGGGTCACCTGCCCCAACGGCCGCGAGGCGCCGCGCGAAATCGTGGTGCACAAGGGCGCGGCGGCCGTCGTGCCGGTGTTTGACAACGGCGATACGCTGCTGGTTCGCCAGCACCGCGTGGCCGTGGATCGCGTGACGCTGGAAATTCCGGCGGGCAAGCTGGACAGCGTGAACGAAGATCCGCTGGATTGCGCGACGCGCGAGCTGCGCGAGGAAACCGGCCTTTCCGCCGAGCGCATGACCCGCCTGACCACGCTTTTGACCACGCCGGGGTTCTGCACGGAGAAAATCGCCGTCTATCTGGCGCAGGGGCTCTCTCAGGGCGACACGCACCCGGATGAAGACGAGTTTCTCGGTCTCGTCCGCCTGCCGCTGGAAGAGGCGTTTGAAATGGTCATGCGTGGGGAGATTTGCGACGGCAAGACCATCTGCGGCCTGATGATGGCGCGCGAAATCGTCGCGCGGCAGAAGGCGTGAGACCGCTGACGCGCTGGCGCATCCGCGCGCCCCGGCTGCCCGAGCGCCTGACGGAGAACGCGCCGCCCGACGAGGCCTTTCATCTCCCCGGCGCGGACGCGCTGAGCGCCTTTGCCGACCTGCTGGGCGCGCCGCCGGAGGGCGGCGCGGACGACGCGCAGGCGGTGCAGGAGGCCGATTTTCCCCTGCCCGCCGCGATCCCCGGCGACGTGGGCGGCGCGGTCGAATTGACGTATGCGCTGGATTTCGGCGCGCTCTGCGCCGACGACGCGGAGCTGACGCTCGAATTGGTGCGCGGCAGGGGGCGCGTGCTGGCGGATGATGTGCCCCTCTGCGCGTTCCAAAATCCCAAGGACGGCCTTGTGCGCGTGCCGCTCGCCCACGCGCTGCACGCCGGGCGCAGGCAGACGCTCCGCCTGTGCTTTGACGCATCCCGTCCGGCGGGCGTGCTCGGGCCGGTCTGCCTGCGTCTGACGACGCGCGCCCGCCTGCGCGATATCGCGCTTTGGCCGGATGTGCAGACGAAGACCGTCCGCCTCCGCGCGGCGCTCTCCGCGATGGAGACGGGGCGCTTCGTTCTCCGTGCGCGCGCCGCCTGCGCGGGCGAAGCGCTGCCCGTGCACGATCTGCCCGTCCTTCTGACGGCGGGCGAACCGCAGACGGTCGAAATGACCCTGCCCCTGCCGGGGAAACCGTTTATCCCCGGTCAGCCGGCGGATGGCCCCTCCCTCCGCGTTCAGCTCCTCACGCCGGGGCGGCACGGCGCGCTCTGTGACGAGCTCACGCTGCTGTGCGGCTATTCCGGCGCGCCCGCGAAATACGATATTCCGCTGCTCCCCGCCGAATGTCTCGATCCCGACGCGCTGCTGGCGCGCATCGGGCGGCTGCGTCTGCCCGGCGTTCGGCTGGACGTGCCCGCGCCGGATGCGTTTTACCGCGCGATGACGCTTTCCGGCGTGTCCGTCCTACATCCCTTTGCGACGCAGGCCCTGCGGGAGCGGCTGGCGCGCCATGCCTGCGTCGTCTTCGGCGACGCGCCGCTCCCCCGCATGCGCAGCCTGCCCGCGCTGGATGCGTGGCTGCTCTGCGGCCTGACCGCCTGCCCGCGCACCCCGCCCGCGGACGCCACGCCCGCCGAGCTGCTTCTCGAGGCCGCCGGGCGCGAGCTGGACGCGCAAAGCCCGAACATCGCCGCCGTGCTGCTGTGGCTTCGCGCCGTCCGCATCCGGCTGCTGGCCGAGGCCGCGCGGCAGGGGCGTTTTTCCGGCGCGCTCTGCCCGCCCGGCGTCTGGCAGGACGAGGATGTATTCGCCGCCCTGCAAACCGCGCTCGCGCCGACGCACCTGAGCGCTCTGCCCTTGTGCGGCGCGTGGTTCGCGGGTTCGGCCTTCAGCGCGTCGGTCAGCGCGTTCGTCGATGCGCGGAACGCGGACGACGGGCTGATCGCCCACGCGTGGCTCGAGGATGACGACGGCAGGCGCCTTGCGACGCTCAAGCGCCCCTGCCCGCCGCGCGGCGGCGAAATCGGCATTTTGGAATGTGCCCTGCCAAACAACGCCTGCGTGCTGACGCTGTGCGCCAGCCTCTCCAAAGGCGCGGAAATCATCGAACAGAGCCAGATTCCCGTCTACGTCGGCGTAAACGGGATGCTGGAAGCAGCGTTTTAAGCGCCAAAACAAATGGGCGCGCTTTTCGCACGTCCATTCATTTTTTTCGATTAAAGCAGCCCCTCAAATAACCGTTTTCCCGAAACCGCATCGTAAACAGCCAAGCAGAAGTCGATATCTCCCTTTCCTGCCGTCTGAACGCGCCATACGGGGCAAAGCTCATAGCTAGCCTTCGTTCCCGTTCCGTGCCGAATGCACAGATTCATCAGACGCATTTCAAATTCTTCCGAATCGCTTGCGTACGGATTGTTTTTTAAATCTTCACGAGCGATTGCCTGAATGGCTGATTTGGGAAGCGCATCTGCCTTCCGAATATCGCTCAAATCAAATGCATAAGCGAAATCCAGAAAAACTAGTCCTTCTTTAGATAGTACAAGACATGCCTTAACAGGAATAATCGAATCTGATGAATCTACAGAGCCGTGTATACCCCGCGCATCCTCCTCTATGCAGACGGGAACGCCGCCGATATTCAGCCGCATTTCCACATAATACAACCCGTTTTCCACTTCACTCGGCAATTCCCGATAGAAATATCGCCACACGTTCCTTTCCCGATATAGCGTTTGATGGATTCTTTTAAGCTGCTTGCCCGTATACCCG
>ENA-OQRA01001336-OQRA01001336.1-human-gut-metagenome-genome-assembly--contig:-NODE-1336-length-13503-cov-10.437760_pt1 | contig 13503 bp, 9 predicted proteins | sample MGYA00243238_ERZ505106 | MGnify/ENA primary metagenome ERZ505106 (study PRJEB26097, sample SAMN02711298) | human gut metagenome | biome: Gut microbiome | host: Homo sapiens | place: Denmark...
ACGCCCTGAAAGGGCAGAAGCTCCTAGCCCAGGGCATCGCCCTGGGTTATTACGGGCGCTAGCCTATCGCCCTGTAAGGGCAAAAGCTTTAAAACTCCAGGCAAAACATAAAGCTTTTGCCCTTACAGGGCGCCTTGCTGATTGCCATTATACCCAGGGCGATGCCCTGGGCTAGGAGCTTTTGGGCCTTCAGCCCGTACTTGAACCACATGCAAAAGTTCTGTTATATATAGTAGCGGCAAAGAACCGCAACCATACTTGCTAAACTTTTAAATCAGAAATCTGATTTTACTTGATGATTCCCTCTTCTACGAAAATCTTCTTCAAGATCTGGACAGCCTGCTCAACCTGCTCTCTTGTATGAGTAGCCATGAGTGCGAAACGTACCAATGTATCCTGAGGAGCACAAGCTGGAGGAATAACAGGGTTGATGAACACACCTGCATCGTAAGCCATCTTGGTAACAACGAATGTCTTCTCAGCATCGCGTACGTAGAGAGGAATGATAGGACTCTCTGTCTCGCCAATCTCGAAACCTTCCTCGCGGAAACGCTTCAAGGCATAGTTGGTTACATCCCAGAGATTCTCGAAACGCTCTGGCTCATTCTGAATAATGTGGAGAGCCTCGAGAGCTGCTGCTGTGGCAGCTGGAGTGTTAGATGCGCTGAAGATATAAGTACGGCAGTTGTGACGGAGGAAGTTGATCGTATCCTTGTCTGATGCGATGAAACCGCCGATAGAAGCCAGACTCTTAGAGAATGTACCCATGATGAGGTCTACCTCATCGGTCAGACCGAAGTGGTCGCAGACACCACGACCCTGCTTGCCGAATACGCCAAGACCATGAGCCTCGTCTACCATGATAGAGCAGTTGTACTTATGCTTGAGCTTAACGATTTCAGGCAAGTTAGCCAGGTCGCCCTCCATAGAGAACACACCGTCCACAACGATGAGCTTGATAGCCTCCTCAGGGAGTTTAGAGAGCACGCGCTCCAAATCTTCCATATCGTTGTGCTTGTAGTGAAGCTGGGTAGCGAATGAGAGGCGGCGGCCATCTACGATACTTGCGTGGTCGCGGTCATCGCAGATAATATAGTCGTTACGACCTACTACGCAAGCCAAGACACCCTGATTTACAGAGAATCCTGTAGAGAAACACAAAGTTTCATCCTTGCCCATAAACTCAGCAAGCTCCTTTTCGAGCTGCACGTGCAAATCGAGCGTACCATTGAGGAAACGGCTTCCTGCACAACCAGAACCATACTTGTCGAGCGCAGCCTTTGCTGCATCAATAACACGCTGGTCGTTAGTCAAACCTTGATAAGCATTAGAACCGAACATCAGGATTTTATGACCATCGATGTCGGTTACCTCTGTCATCTGCTTACTTGTGATCTCGCGGAAATATGGATACACACCGGCAGCCATATACTTCTGAGGTTCACGATAATTCTTGTATCTTTCTTGTAATTGTCCCATTATTAATAGGTGTACTTTATTATCTTTTTTTATATTTTTCTAACTTTCAGGGTGCAAAGATACAAAAAAGAACTCAATAAACGGCTTTTTTTATAAGAAAGTTTACTTTTATAGTTTTTTTAATCGATATTTCTTGTTATTTTGGGTATTTTTATTACTTTTGCAGCCTAAATTTTACAAACTCTTGACTATATAATGAAGAAAAAGATACTTTTCATCATGAATCCGATTTCAGGAACAGCCAGCAAGGCGGCAGTTCCCAGTCTGATAGATTCTGTTTTGGACAAAGAGCTTTTTGAGTACGAGATAAGAATGACTGAAAGAGCTGGGCACGCTTCGGAAATTGCCACCGAAGCGAAGAACAACCATGTAGATGTGGTTGTGGCGGTTGGTGGCGACGGAACCGTCAACGAGGTGGCCCGCTCACTGGTTCACTCCGATACTGCCCTCGGCATTCTGCCTTGCGGTTCGGGCAACGGACTGGCAAGACATCTGCTGCTCCCGATGAACCTGAAGAAATGCATAGAGGTCATCAACCAATGCCAGATTAGAGATCTGGATTATGGTGTCATCAACGACCACCCGTTCTTCTGCACCTGCGGCATGGGCTTTGACGCTTTCGTCAGCATGAAGTTTGCCGAGAGCGGCAAGCGTGGTCCTATCACTTATGCCGAAAACATCCTGCGCGAGGGATTGAAGTATAAGCCTGAGACTTACACGCTGGAGGACGAGACGGGCACCAAGCAGTATAAGGCGTTCCTCATTTCCTGCGCCAACGCATCTCAGTATGGCAACAATGCCTATATTGCCCCTCAAGCATCCATGAGCGACGGTTTGATGGATGTCGTCATCATGGAACCATTCGATGTAATCGAGGCGCCTCAGGTAAGTTTCGACATGTTCAACAAGACGTTGGACAAGAACTCGAAGATCAAGTCGTTCCGCTGCAAGAAGCTCCATATCACCCGCAGTCAGCCAGGCGTAATCCATTATGATGGCGACCCTGTGATGACGGGTGCAGAGATTGATGTTCACCTGGAAGAAAAGGGAATCAAGATGCTGGTGAACCCATTTGCCAACAAGAACGACCGCAAGCCGAACATGATTCAGTCTGCCTTTGCCGATTTCTTCAACGACATCAATGCCGTGCGCGATGATATTCATAAAGACATCCAGCGCCAGAGCAAAAGAGTAGAAGCTATCAGCAAACTGGTACAGAAGAAGCTGAACCTTTAAGTAGTGAGTAGTGATCACTAATCACTACTCACTAAGATAGAATTCTTCCGTTATTTTCCTATACCATTCCGAGCGGTTTCCCTGCGAATCCATCATCGTTTCAACATGCTCTTCATAAGGCGAAATGCGATGCTTGGCAAAACTCAGCATAAAGCGCTTTGGCTGCTTGCGCTCTACCGTCTTCACACCACACTTCCGTATAAGATAAAAACCTAATATACAAGACTCTGCAACAAACTGCTCCACTACTTCTACGGGAACAATTGCAGAGAAAATACCGTCATCAGAAAGCAGCCGTTTTACACCCGCAAACAAATCGCGGAACGGAAGACTGTCCGTATGTCTCGCCATCGTCCTCTTACTGTCTGGATTTTTCAAGCTATCTACAAAGAACGGAGGATTGCTCACTATCGCATCAAAAACACCGGCAGACTTCAAATCTTCAGCAGTTTCCAAAGCCTCAGCAGCTTCCGAAGTTCCCCCGAAATCCTGCAGTCTGCAGCATTCTATTTCCACCCTGTCGCGAAACGGACTTGCCATCACATTCTCCCTCGCCTGTCCGCAGGCATCAGCATCCATATCAATCCCTACGACCTCAGCTTCAGGAAAACGCTGCGCCATCATGAGCGAAATCAGTCCCGTTCCGGAACCGATGTCCAGAATCCGCCTGCCACCTTGCGCCCATGCACCCAGCAAAACGCCGTCAGTTCCCACTTTCATGGCACAACGGTCTTGCTCTATCTCAAACTGTTTAAATCGAAAATTACCCATAAATTCTTCTGTCTCTTTACAGAAGAAAACGAATGCGCCGCCGATTTATTTTATCGCAAACAGCAGAAATTGCCACTTCCACCTGCAAAAGCAGCTACTTACATCTATAAAAACGGGTACTAATATATAGAAAAAGCAATTTTATTATTAAATAATCTATCATCTTCCACGATATTTCATAAAAAATGAGTACCTTTGCACGGAAAATAGAAATCATAACAAAATGGATAATAGAAGAACAAGTACCCGAATACAAATGATTGCAGATTACGAGGGCGACCCGAAAACCCTGATCGAAGACCAGGAAGAAGGTTTGTACCCTACCCTCTGCATGCGAGATATTGTAGTTTTCCCTACCAACATGACCCCTATCGTTGTGGGCAGAAAGGAAAGTCTGAATCTCGTCCGGATGCTGGAAAAGAAACCAGACACCATATTCTGCGTATTCTGCCAGAAGAACAAAGATACAGAATCGCCCTACGAAGAAGACCTCTACCCTGTAGGTGTCTTCGCCAAACTCATCAAGGTGATCAAGATGCCTGGCACAGAGCAGATGAGCATCATCATCCAGGGTCTGGGCAGATGTCAGATGAAACATCTCGTTCAAAAAGAGCCTTACACAGTAATTGACGTAAAAAGTCTTCCGGAGAAATGGCCTGACGAGAACAACGATGAACTCTTCAGAATGCTCTACGAGAACTTCCATTACGAAGCGACAGACTATATCAAATCAAACGCCAACTATACTGATGAGGCCATCCAGGCCATCAACGAACTCTCGAGCATTCATATGCAGTGCAACTTCATGTGCTCCCTCCTCCCTTTCTCCATCGAGGATAAAATCAAGATGCTGAAAGAGGAAAATCTCAGCGAGCGCATCATGATTGCCATCAGATCCCTGAACAAGGTGCGCCATCTGCTACGCATCCAGACTGAGATTGAGAACAAAACCCACTACGACCTCGATGAACAGCAGAAGGAATACTTCCTCAAGCAGCAGATCAAGAACATCAGGGAAGAACTGGGAGAAGGCAACGCCAGTCCGGAGAAGAAGGAGATTCTGGAGAAGGCGAAAAAGAAGAACTGGAGCGAGGAAACTGCCAAAATCTTCAAGAAAGAAATTGCCAAGCTCGACACCCTGAACCCGCAGAGTCCTGACTATTCGATACAGATAGGATTCCTGCAGACCATGGTAGATTTGCCTTGGAACTCCTACACCCAGGACGACCTCAGTCTGACCCGTGCCAAGCGCATTCTGAACCACGACCACTACGGCATGGAGAATGTGAAGGAACGCATCCTGGAATTCCTCGCCGTAAGAGCACTGAACGGCGGCGGCAAGAGTCCTATCCTCTGCCTCTACGGTCCTCCGGGCGTAGGAAAGACCAGTCTGGGCAAGAGCATCGCAGCAGCCATGAAGCGCAAGTATGTACGCATGTCGCTGGGCGGTCTGCACGATGAAGCCGAAATCCGCGGTCACCGCCGCACCTATGTGGGAGCCATGCCGGGCCGCATCATCAAGAACATGCTGAAGGCAGGCAGCAGCAATCCGGTCTTCATCCTCGACGAGATTGACAAGGTGGCGCAGAGCAATTTCAACGGCGACCCAGCATCAGCCCTGCTCGAAGTGCTGGACCCGGAACAGAACAATGCCTTCCACGACAATTATCTCGATATGGATTACGACCTCTCCAAGGTACTCTTCATCGCCACAGCCAATGACCTGAGCGTCATTCCGCGTCCGCTCCTCGACCGTATGGAGCTGATAGAAGTAGGCGGCTACATCACCGAAGAGAAGACAGAGATTGCCAAGCGCCACCTCGTACCGGAAGAGCTGGAAAGCACCGGACTCGACAAGGTTTCGCCAAAGGTAAGTTTCAACAAGAATGCCCTCGAGTTCATCATCGAGCACTACACCCGGGAGAGCGGCGTAAGACAGCTGAAGAAGCAGATTGACAAGAGTCTGCGCAAGATGGCTTACAAACTTGCCTGCAACCAGGAGCTGAAGAACTACACCATCACCCCTGCCGAAGTAAAAGACCTGCTGGGCAATCCGCCGTTCAACCGCGACATCTACCAGGGCAACGACTATGCAGGAGTGGTAACCGGACTGGCCTGGACCTCAGTGGGCGGCGAAATCCTCTACATCGAAACCTCGCTCAGCAAGGGCAAGGCAGGCAAGCTCACCCTGACCGGAAATCTGGGCGACGTGATGAAGGAATCAGCCATTATCGCACTGGAATACGTCAAGTCGCACATCGACCTGCTCCAGGTAGACTACCGCATCTTCGAGCAGTGGAACATCCACATCCACGTACCTGAGGGAGCTACCCCGAAAGACGGTCCTTCTGCCGGAATCACCATCGCCACTAGCATCGCCTCAGCCATCACCCAGCGCAAGGTGCGTGCCAACACAGCCATGACCGGCGAGATAACCCTCCGCGGCAAAGTGCTCCCGGTAGGCGGAATCAAGGAGAAGATTCTGGCAGCCAAGCGGGCAGGAATCAAGCACATCGTGATGTGCAGGGAGAACCAGAAGAACGTAGAGGAAATACCGGAGAAATATCTCAAAGGCGTAGACTTCCACTATGTAGAGAATGTGGCTGACGTCTGGCAGTTCGCGCTGACCGACGAGAAGGTGAAAAAACCTACAGACTTCAGCATTGAGGAAAATGATAAAAAAGAATAGAAATGAAATTTGAATTACAAGTAACAGATAAAGCAAGCGATGCGCGAACAGGCATCATCACCACCGACCACGGACAGATCAAGACCCCAATCTTCATGCCCGTAGGAACCGTAGGAAGCGTGAAGGGCGTCCACTTCGAGGAACTCAAGAAGCAGGTCATGGCACAGATTATCCTCGGAAACACCTATCACCTCTACCTGCGCCCAGGTCTTGACGTCATCAGGGCAGCAGGCGGATTGCACAAGTTCAACGGCTGGGACCGTCCTATCCTCACCGACAGCGGCGGTTTCCAGGTCTTCTCGCTCACCGGCATCCGCAAGCTCAAGGAAGAAGGCTGCGAGTTCCGCTCCCACATCGACGGCAGCAAGCACTTCTTCACACCGGAGAATGTAATGGACACCGAGCGCATCATCGGAGCCGACATCATGATGGCCTTCGATGAATGTCCACCGGGACAGAGCGATTACCAGTACGCCAAGAACAGCCTCATGCTCACCCAGCGCTGGCTAGACCGCTGCATCAAGCGGTTCAACGAAACCGAGCCCCTCTACGGCTATCAGCAGAGTCTCTTCCCTATCGTTCAGGGCTGCACCTTCCCGGAACTGCGCCGCGAAGCAGCCAAATACATTGCCGACAAGGGAGCCGACGGAAATGCCATCGGCGGACTTGCCGTAGGAGAGCCTACCGAGGTGATGTATGAGATGATAGAAGTAGTGAACGAAATCCTGCCGAAAGACAAGCCGAGATATCTGATGGGCGTAGGAACCCCGCAGAACATCCTCGAAGCCATCGAGCGCGGCGTAGACATGTTCGACTGCGTAATGCCGACCCGCAACGGCCGCAACGCCATGCTCTTCACCTATCAGGGCACGATGAACATGCGCAACAAGAAGTGGGAGAAAGACTTCAGTCCGATAGATCCAGACGGCTGCGACATCGACCTCGTAACCACGAAGGCCTACCTCCACCACCTCTTCAAGGCCCAGGAGCTGCTGGCGATGCAGATAGCCAGCATCCACAACCTCTCTTTCTATCTGCGCCTCGTGACCGATGCCCGCCATCATATCGAGCAGGGCGATTTCGTGGCATGGAAGAATTCCATCATCGACCAGCTTGGCCGAAGAATTTAAGTAAGCAAGCATCATGAAAGATTTTAAGAAAATAAGAAAACACCGCCGGCTCTACCGCACCGGCCGATGGGCTTCCCGCAAGTTCGGGTGGCTCATCAGGGCTGTGCGCTGGCTGGCTCACAAGCTCCGGTTCCTGCGCATATTCCGGTTTCTCAACCCGTTCAGGTACATCAAGAAGCTCGACTGGTACATTATCAAGAAGTTTCTGGGCTACTATTTCTTCTCCATCGCCCTGATCATCTCCATCGCCATCGTCTTCGACTTCAACGAGAACCTGTCAAAATTCACAGAGCACCATGCACCGGCGCGCGCAATCATCTTCGATTACTACGCCAACTTCGTGCCCTATTTTGCCAACCTCTTCAGTGCGCTGTTCGTGTTCGTGGCGGTCATTCTCTTCACCACCAAGCTGGCAAGCAATTCCGAAATCATCGCCATCCTGGCGTCGGGAGTATCCTTCAAGCGTCTCCTTCGCCCATACATGATTACCTGCGTGCTGCTCTCAGCCCTCTCCTTCGGGCTTTCAGCCTACGTCATTCCCCACGGAACCGTCATCAGGCAGAACTTCGAGACGATGTACAAGAACAAGAAGAAGAATACCAGTGCCGAGAATGTACAGCTGCAGGTAGACAAGGGAGTGATTGCCTATATGCAGCATTACGACAACAGCATGAAACGCGGCTACGGATTCTGTCTCGACAAGTTCCAGGACAAGAAACTCGTAAGCCACCTTACAGCGATGGACATCCAGTACGACACCATTTCCGACAGCAAGTATCACTGGAAACTGAGCAACTGGAAAATCCGCAAGCTCCAGGGCATGAAGGAGCATATTACGAGCGGAGCCCAGAAGGACACCATCATCATGATGGAACCTACCGACCTGGTCTATTCCAAGGGTCAGCAGGAAACCTTCACCAGTCCTGAGCTCCGCGATTACATCTCCAAGCAGATTAACCGCGGTTCGGGCAACGTAGTGCAGTACGAGGTAGAATACCACAAGCGCATCGCCTCTTCCTTCGCTTCGTTCATCCTCACCATCATCGGCGTCTCCCTCTCAGCCCGCAAGCGCAAGGGCGGCATGGGAGCAGCATTGGGCGTTGGACTTGCGCTGAGTTTCGGCTACATCATGCTACAGACGGTTTCTGCCACCTTCGCCATCCAGGCCAACTTCCCGTCTGTTCTGGCAGCGTGGCTTCCAAACTTCCTCTTCGCCATCGTAGCCTACTTCTGCTACCGCAAGGCACCGAGGTAATTATCAATTAATAATTAAGAGTTTATAGTTTATAGCAGCCATGCTCCCCTATAAACTATAAACTGTAAACTATAAACTATAGAAGAATGTATTTCGACGAATTAGATTTAAACGACAACGTGCTCGACGCATTATATGACATGCGCTTCGACACATGCACTCCAGTACAGGAAAAGTGCATTCCAGAGATATTAGAAGGTCATGATGTCTTGGGTGTAGCCCAGACCGGAACCGGCAAAACCGCAGCCTATCTGCTGCCAGTATTGAGCAAGCTCGATGACGGCGGTTATCCGAAAGACGCCATCAACTGCGTCATCATGTCACCAACCCGCGAGCTCGCCCAGCAGATAGACCAGGCGATGCAAGGCTTCGGCTACTACCTGCAGGGCGTGAGCAGCGTAGCCGTATACGGCGGCAACGACGGCAACCGTTACGATCAGGAGTTGCGCAGCCTCCGCATGGGCGCCGATGTAGTCATCGCCACCCCGGGCCGCCTCATCTCCCATATCTCTCTAGGCAATGTAGACCTCAGCAAGGTAAGTTTCTTCATTCTTGACGAGGCCGACCGCATGCTCGACATGGGTTTCTCTGACGACATCAAGACCATCGCGTCAAAACTGCCAAAGACCTGCCAGACCATCATGTTCTCGGCAACCATGCCTGAGAAGATAGAAGAACTGGCTAAGACCCTGCTCAAGAATCCGGTAGAAATCAAACTTGCCGTCAGCAAGCCAGCCGAGAAAATCAAGCAGGAAGCATACGTATGCTACGAAACACAGAAGATGACCATCATCAAGGACATCTTCAAGGCGGGCGACCTGAAGCGCGTCATTGTCTTCAGCGGCAGCAAATTCAAGGTGAAGCAACTCGCAGCTTCCCTCCAGCAGATTGGAGTAAACTGCGGAGCCATGCACAGCGACCTGGAACAGGCTGAGCGCGATGATGTGATGTTCAAGTTCAAGAGCGGACAGTATGATGTTCTCGTAGCTACCGATATTGTGGCGCGCGGAATCGACATCGATGATATTGAGATGGTCATCAATTACGATGTTCCTCACGATACAGAAGATTACGTTCACCGCATCGGCCGTACTGCCCGTGCCAACCGCGATGGTAGAGCCATCACCTTCGTGAGCGAAGAAGACCAGTACTGGTTCCAGCAGATAGAGAAGTTCCTGGAGAAGGTGGTAGACAAAATGCCTCTCCCTGAGGGATGCGGCGAAGGTCCTGAATACATCAAGCTTAACAAGCCGAAGAAGAAAGGCGCAAACGGAAGAAACAACAGACGCGGTAACGGCAAAAACGGCGAGGCCGGAAAGAACAGTGCCAAGAACCGCCGACAGAAAGACCGCGACCAGACTTCTCACAAGCGCAAGCCAAACAAGCCAAACGAGCGTCAGGAAAAAGCACCACGCAGCAACGAACAGCAGCCTCAGCAGGGTAACAAGCAGCAGAACGCAAAGCAGCAGCCACAGCAGGGCAACAAGCAGCAGAACGCAAAGCAGCAGCCACAGCAGGGCAACAAGCAGCAGAACGCAAAGCAGCAGAACAGAAAGCCAGCCCAGCCAGGCGAGCAGCCAAAGAACAGCAACAGCCAGAAGCGCCGCAATAACAGCAATAACAGCAACCAGCAGCGCCCAGGCACCGAGAACAATATTCGCCCAGGCAGCAACGGCCGTGGCAGAGGCGTAGCCCAGAAAAAGGGCGACAAGTCGGCTGCACACAAGCACACCCCTATCGTAAATCCACAGAAGCAAGAAAATGCTGTGAAGAAATTCATCAAGCGCATCTTCGGATTCAAGAAATAGGAAATAAATTATCTTTTAAAAGAAAAGAGGAATGATGAAAGCGCTACCCCTCACCCCGCTCATGACCATCAGCCTCACACTGACGATCGGAATCATCATAGCCAAATGGGGCTATGATGATTTCAATATGCGCTTCTGGCTCATCATCTCCATCATTTCATGCGCCCTTAGCAGCATCATCTTTTTCCTTACTAAGTTTTTAAGCAAAAAAGCTTACTTCAGCAGGAGCCACCAGTTTCTCATCTACTCCCAATGCGTGATGATTCATTTATGCATTCTGAGCCTTGGGGCTTTTCTTACCTGCAAGCAAATAGCTGATTCCCAAACCTCTACACAACTGAAAAACTGGCAGGAACTGCCTTACCTCACACGGGCAAAAATCAATACCGAACGCTATAAAAGCAATATTGAAAGCAAACTGGTTTCCCTTCACGTAAAACAGCAAGACTATGCAGTCATCGCAGCCATGGCGCTGGGCGACAAGAGCGCACTCGACTCGAACACCCGAAACAGTTACTCCATTTCCGGAGCCAGTCACATCTTGGCAGTAAGCGGACTTCATATAGGCATTATCTTCCAGCTTTTCATCTTTCTGCTAGGCGGCAGAAAGTACTCAGTTTACACCATCATCCTGTCCCTCATCTCCATCTGGACCTACGTTTTTCTCATAGGATTGCCGGCAAGTGCAGTCCGTGCAGCCATCATGCTTTCAGCCTACAGCTTAAGCTTAGCTTTCCATCGTACCGGTCTGCCGCTCAACACTTTATCCTCAGCTTATATATTTATGCTCTTCATCAGTCCGCTCTATCTTTTCGAGTTGAGTTTCCAGCTTTCGTTCCTGGCCGTAGCCTCCATTCTGTTGTTTTTCACACCCCTTTACACCCTCCTCCCCATCCGCAGCCGTTTCATCCGTTGGGCATGGGGACTCCTTTGCGTTTCACTGGCAGCCCAGATAGGAACCCTTCCGGTCATCGTCTACACCTTCGGCAGAATATCGTGCTATTCACTTCTCACCAATTACATCGCCATTCCCGCAGCAACCCTCATCCTATATCTTGGGGCAGCATTAATCCTGTTCTCCCCACTCACGTTATGGGCGCCCATAGCACCGGTTGCCGCCCCACTCATCAGCCTTACATCAGGCGCCCTGACCAGCATCACCCAGTTTTTGAATACAGCCATAAAACTGATCAGCATGCTGCCTGGAGCAAGCATCGAAAACGTAAGAATCAGTCTGCCTCAGGTAATCGGTCTCTACGCTATCATCCTGCTCATTTATGCCCTATGGCGCAGGATAGATAAACAGAAGTCGTCAGAATGCAAGATTCCCTAAACGGAGATAAAGGCTTAAACCCCGAAAAACGTCTCTTATATAATAAGGTGTGCGTACACAAAAGCGCTACAAATCGAGGTTAAGAATGTTAAAAAATAACTTTTTTCTACTTTTTCTTCATTTTTTCTTTCTTTTTGTTGGTGTTTTCGAGAAAAACATGTATCTTTGCAACCAGAAATAAAAAATAAGAATTTAAACTCAATAAAAGATTAAAGATTATGAAAGCATCAGAAGTCATCGCGAATCTCCAAAGAAGATTCCCAAACGAGCCTGAGTACATTCAGGCAGTTAGTCAGGTACTCGGTACTATCGAGGAAGAGTACAACAAGCACCCAGAGTTTGAGAAGGCAAACCTCATCGAGCGTCTCTGCATTCCAGACCGCATCATCCAGTTCCGCGTATCTTGGGTAGATGATAAGGGCAACGTACAGACTAACATGGGTTACCGCGTTCAGCACAACAACGCGATTGGCCCTTACAAGGGAGGTCTTCGCTACCACAAGTCAGTAAACTTGGGTATTTTGAAGTTCTTGGCTTTCGAGCAGACATTCAAAAACTCTCTTACTACTCTCCCAATGGGTGGTGCTAAGGGTGGTTCTGACTTCTCTCCACGTGGCAAGAGCAACAACGAGGTAATGCGTTTCTGCCAGGCTTTCATGACAGAACTTTATCGTCACATGGGTCCAGACGAGGATGTTCCAGCTGGTGATATCGGTGTAGGTGGCCGTGAGGTAGGTTACCTCTTCGGAATGTACAAGAAGTTGACACACCAGTTCCAGGGCGTCTTGACCGGTAAGGGTCAGGAGTTCGGCGGTTCATTGATTCGTCCTGAGGCTACAGGTTACGGTAACGTATACTTCCTCTGCAACATGCTCGCTACCAAGGGTATTGACATCAAGGGCAAGACAGTTTTGGTTTCAGGTTCAGGTAATGTAGCCCAGTACACTATGGAGAAGTTGCTCCAGTTGGGTGCTAAGCCAGTTACATGTTCAGATTCAGACGGTTACATCTACGACCCAGACGGAATCGACCGCGAGAAGCTCGATTACATCATGGAGCTCAAGAACGTAGAGCGTGGCCGTATCAAGGAGTATGCAGAGAAGTATGGTGTAAAATATGTTGCAGGTGCTAAGCCTTGGTTTGAGAAGGCAGACATCGCTCTCCCATCAGCTACTCAGAACGAAATCAACGAGGAGGCAGCTAAGGCTCTCATCGCCAACGGCGTAATCGCAGTAAGCGAGGGTGCTAACATGCCTTCTACTCCAGAGGCTATCAAGGTATTCCAGGATGCTAAGATTCTCTACTCTCCAGGTAAGGCAGCCAACGCAGGTGGTGTTGCAGTATCAGGTCTTGAGATGAGCCAGAACTCAGAGCGTCTGAAGTGGTCTCGTGAGGAGGTTGATGCTAAGCTCCACGACATCATGAACGATATTCACGCTAACTGCGTGAAGTATGGTACAGAGCCAGACGGTTACATAAATTACGTAAAGGGTGCAAACGTAGCCGGCTTCCTGAAGGTAGCTAAGGCTATGATGGCTCAGGGCATTGTATAAGGCTAGAAAATTTTTAATAAACATCTTAAAAAATTTAAAATAATAGGAAATAGCGGGTCTGTGAAAGATCCGCTATTTTTTGTGTTTACTCCTTCCCCCACTCCTTCTTTACATCAAAGCAGGGACAGGCTTTGTTGGCAAATTCATTATGACCATGAATCGTGGCTAATGGATATTCCTCCTTCAGCTGCTCGATGAGCGAGCGCATTGCCGCTTTCTGGTCTCGGGTTCTTGTATCCTTCGGCTTGC
>ENA-OQRA01001353-OQRA01001353.1-human-gut-metagenome-genome-assembly--contig:-NODE-1353-length-13391-cov-6.279994_pt1 | contig 13391 bp, 11 predicted proteins | sample MGYA00243238_ERZ505106 | MGnify/ENA primary metagenome ERZ505106 (study PRJEB26097, sample SAMN02711298) | human gut metagenome | biome: Gut microbiome | host: Homo sapiens | place: Denmark...
ATGTAGAGCTCGGCGTCTCCCTGGTCGTCGAACGCCGCCTCCTCCGGGTGCAGGTCGTAGCGCCCGGCGCCATTCCAGATTTGGTTATAGGCCCGGCGGCTTTGCAGTTCTTCCCGGTCCATAGTCAGTCCCCAAACAGCTGGGCCCGATCCGCCTTCTCCGGGATCCTTGCCCAGACCGTGTCTGCCGCCAGCTGCTGCTCAAAGGGCTCAAATGCCTTGTTGATAACACCCAGACGCAGGGCCTGCCCGGCGCAGATGCCCTTTTCCATCAGGTGCAGGGCTGACAGCAAGCCCCGCAGATCCAGTGCCTTGGTGGAGATTTCGCCGCTGTCACACTTCTGCCGCAAATCCCGAAACAGCGCCGTGAATTGCTCCGCCCACTGATCCTTCAAGGTAGGAAAGCTGCGGCGCAGGAGCTTTTTCAGATTCTCGTCGGAGATGACGGGCATATCCAGCACCACAAACCGGGACACCAGTGCCTCATTAAGCTCCCGGGTGCCGGCATAGCCGTAGTTCATGGTGCCGATAAAGCGGGTGGCTTCATCCAGATGGATCCGTTCATAGCCCGGCACGTCAATGACCCGCCGGTGATCCAGCGTGGCATGCAGCACCGCCAGGGCCTCGTTTTTCGCCATGTTCACCTCGTCCAGCACGCCAAAGCCGCCCAGCCGGGCGCACTTGCTCACCGGCCCCTCCCGGAACTCCACCTGTCCGCCCCGGAGGGTATCGGCGCCGATGAGAGCCGCCGCATCCACATTCACATACATGGACACATCCCAAACCGGCCGGCCGAACACCGCTGCCAGGTTCTCCGCCAGGACGTTTTTGCCCGTGGCCTTAGGTCCCGCCAGCAGCAGATGCTCCCCACACAGCAGAGCCGCCGCCGCGCTCTCCCAAATCTCCCGTCCATAGTAGAGATACCGTGGCTGGGGAACACGCTCCGCCGCCTCCCGGGGCGCCGGATGTGCCTGGCGAAACCGCTGGATCTCCTCCAGCAGTGCCGCATCCACGCCTTCTTCCTGCAGCTCCTTAAAAATATCCATATCTGCGCCTCCCCACTTTTTCATGATGCCGTATTATACACCTGCAGCCCATAAAGTTTTTGCCAAGAAACGCCCGTTTTCGCAAAAAAATCTGTCTGCGCGATTTTTTCTCATTCTCGCGCAGAGAGCGAACAGAATTGTATCATTTCTCTGCCCATGAAAAAACGCCGCCGGCCACCCGGGCATATTCCCGTGAGTTTCATTTCGGTATCGTAACATTTTCAACAAAATAGAAAAATTGTCGCATTGACCAATTTCTCCAAATTTTTTACAATAGGATTATACCATTCTGTCTAAAACCAGTGTGGAAATTTAAAGGAGGATTGACATGAAAAAGATTATCGCTTTCATCCTGGCCACTGTAATGCTGATGGCCACCCTCACTGCCTGCGGCAGCAAAAACAACGATGACAAGAAGGGCGGCACCAAGACCGCTGCCGATTTGAAGATCGTTCTGCTGCTGCCCGGCGAGATCAATGATCAGGGCTGGAACGCATCTAACTACGCCGGCGTTGTGGCCTGCAACGAGAAGCTGGGCACCAAGATGGAGTATGTGGAGTCCGTGAAGGAAGCCGATTTTGAGTCCACCTTCCGCGAGTATGCCGAGCGTGGCTATGACATCATCATGGCCGCCGGCTCCCAGTTTGACGAGGCTGCCTCCAGCGTAGCCGCCAACTATCCCAACACCCGCTTCATGGTCGTCAACGGCTCCAAGTGCGACGCCGACAACCTCTGCCCCCTGTTCCCCAAGGAGTATGAGGCCTCCTACCTGGCCGCCGTCATCGCCGGCCACATCACCGCCAACGGCCAGTTCGGCCTCATCGGCGGCGACCCCAACCAGGCTATGAAGGACCTGATGGCCGTATACGGCAAGACCGCCGTTTCCATCGCCAAGGACCGCGGCATTGCCAATGCCAGCTACAACCTGGCCTATTCCAACAGCTGGACCGACGTGGCCCTGGGCAAGCAAATGTCCGAGAATATGATCGATAACGGTGCGGACGTAATGTTCGTGTATGCCAATGAGCTGGGCCTGGGTGTCATCAACGGTGCCGTGGAGAAGGGCGCCAAGGTCGTGGGTTACTCCTCCGACCAGACCACCATCGACCCCAAGACAGTTGTGGCCTCCATCGACTTTGACTATGCCACCATGTACGTCTGGGCCATCGATCAGTTCCTGGCCGGCAAGCTGGCCGGTCACCAGATCGTAGAAGTGGGCGTGCCCGAGAATGTTTACTTCCCCGTCTACACCGATAACTGCCCCGCCGAGGCCAAGACCGCCTGCGACCAGGCTGTCGCTGATCTGAAGGCCGGCAAGGTGGATTTGAAGGCTCTGTTTGACTAAGCTCTCTCATTACCATCGATTGACATGAGCAGACACGGTTTTGCCGCGCAGAAATGCTTCGCACCTGCCAGCGATGGATTCCCGAGCGATTTTTGGTTTTCGAGCCGCAGGCGGGCTGGTGCCCGCCAAGGTGAGAAGGACAAAAAGCGCCGCAAAGGCGCGCTGGCAGGCGTGTTTGCCCTTGTTAATCGATGGTATCCCTACATATAAGGTTTCGTCCTGCCTGCTGGCCTGCTCAAAAAAAGCAGGCCAGCAGGCTATCCAAGGAAGCTGGAGGAAATATATGGCTATTCCCGTTGTAGAAATGCGGCATGTGACCAAATACTTTGCAAAGGTCATTGCCAACAAAGATGTATCCCTCACCGTAGGCGAGGGGGAGGTGCTGGCGCTGCTGGGCGAAAACGGCGCCGGAAAAAGCACCATTATGAAGATCCTGTACGGCCTATATGGCCTGGATGAGGGTGAAATTTTCATCCGCGGCCAGCAGGTGCAGATCAAGAATCCCGCCGATGCCATGGCCCGGGGCATCGCCATGATCCAGCAGCACTTCTCTTTGGTGCCCACCCACACCGCTGCGGAAAATATTATCCTGGGCAGTGTCCACGGATACATCTCTCTGAAGGACCACAATAAAAAATTGGAAAAAATTGCCAAGGAGTACGGCTTTGACGTGCCCATGGACCGCCCGGTGGGCGAGCTGGCCGTGGGGCAGCAGCAAAAGGTCGAGATTCTGAAGGCTCTTTATATCAACGCCAGTGTCCTCATCATGGACGAGCCCACCGCCGTCCTGACCCCTCAGGAGTCCGAGCATCTCATGCAGTTTATCAAGGACTTCACCTCCAAGGGTAGCAGTGTGGTCTTCATCACCCATAAGATGAAGGAGGTCATGGAGGTGGCCGACCGCATCGTAGTCATGCGCAACGGCGTGGTAGTGGATGAGGTCCGCCGGGCAGACACCGACGAGCAGCAGCTGGCCCGCCTGATGATCGGCCAGGAGATCGTGCCCCCCGCCCGTGACCAGAAGGATTGCACCGGCGATCCGGTGCTGACGCTCCGGGACGTCTCCCTGCAGGAAAAGCACGCCGCCCCCCTGCTCAGCGGCATTTCCTTTACCATCCGCCAGGGGGAGATCTTCGGCATCGCCGGAGTCAGCGGCAACGGCCAGGATGACCTGTGCGATGTCATCTGCGGTCTGAAAAAGCCCACCGCCGGGCAGATCCTCCTGTCCGGACAGGACATCACCGGCGCCAGCATCCGCCGCCGCAACGCCTGCGGCATCGGCTATGTCCCCGTGGACCGGTATCGGGACGGCATGGTCATGGATATGACCCTTTCGGAGAATATTCTGCTCAAGCGCTGCTTCGACAAGGGTTGGTTCAACCATGGCTTTATTCGCCGGGAAAAGCTGGACAGCTATACCAACCGGCTCATTGAAAATCACCGGGTCAGGGCCAACGACTGCCACGATACCGCCGGCAGTCTCTCCGGCGGCAACCAGCAGAAGGTGGTCCTGGGCCGGGAGGTGGACCTGGCGTCCCGTCTGCTGATCCTGAATCAGCCCACCCGGGGCCTGGATATGGGCGCGGTGGACCGCATCCACCATGTGATCCTGGAGGAAAAGGCCAACCAAAAGGCAGTGCTCCTGATCTCCACGGAGCTGTCGGAGATTTTTGAGCTGTGCGACCGCATCGCCGTCATGCACGGCGGCAGATTCATGGGCATTTACCGTAACGGTCAACTCACCACCCAGCAGATCGGCCTGCTGATGGCCGGTGTCCCGCTGGAGGAGGAGGTGCAAACCGCATGAGGTCGAAACGCAATGTTCTTCTGTATAATATCACCGCCGTGGTCATCGGCCTGGTCATCAGCGGCCTTCTGCTGCTGTTCATGAAGGTGAACCCCCTGGACGTGTGCGGCCAGGCCCTGGGGAAAATCGTCACCGATCAATATAACCTAGGCGAGATTTTGGTGAAGGCCACCCCTCTCATCTTCACCTCCCTGGCCTTTGCCTTTACCTACAACGCCAATCTCTTTAATATCGGTGCTCAGGGCCAGTTCGCCATGGGCGCCATCATCGCCGTGGCCCTGTCTCTGGGCCTGCAGGATAGTCTGCCCACCTGGCTGCTGCTTCTGCTGGTGCTGCTGGGCTCCTTTGCCGGCGGTGCGGCCGTAGGCGGCCTCATCGGCGGAGCCAAGGCAAAATTCCATGCCAATGAGTTCCTGGTGAGTATGATGAGCACCTATGTCATCACCAACTTTATGGACTATCTGCTGCGCACCTCGCTGCAGGAGACCAAGGCGGAGTATATGCAGACGGATGCCATCTCCTCCTCTGCCTATCTCCCCAATATCATCCCCGGCACCCGGGTCCACCTGGGCTTCCTCATCGCCGTGGCCGCCGCCGTGGCCGCGTGGATTCTGCTGAACAAGACGCAGCTGGGCTTCCAGATCCGTGCTGTGGGCAAAAATGCCGATGCCTCCCGCCTGGGCGGTATCAGCTCCGGCAAGATCTACGTCATCAGCTTCATGATTGCCGGCGGCCTGGCCGGTATGGCGGGTCTTACGGAGATCAACGGCGTGCAGCACATGCTGCTGCGGGATTTCAATGCTTCCATCGGCTCCTACGGCATCGGCATCGCCATTCTTGCCAACGGCAACCCCCTGGGCTGCATTTTCGCCTCTATTCTTTTCGGCTTTCTGAACGTAATGGGCACCACCATGGGCCGCCTGCCGGGGCTGAATATCCCCGCCAGCATCATCGAGCTTATTGAGGGCATTGTGATGATCTGCGTGATCATCTCCTACGCCGTCCGCTACGCCATGGACGTCAGGAAGAAAAAGGCCATGATGAGAAAGGCAGGTGTATGATCTATGGTCAATATTCTCACCCGCGCCATTATGATGAGCACGCCCCTGCTGCTGGGCGCCCTGGCGGAGGTTTACGCTGAGCGTACAGGCATGATGATCTGCGCCATTGAGGGCATATTCCTCATCGGCGCCTGGGGCGGCTTTGTGGGCACGTATCTGTCCGGCAGTCTCCTGGTGGGCCTGCTGCTGGCCATTGCCTTGGGCGGCCTGATGGCTCTGCTGTATGCCTTTGTCACCGTGACCCTGGGGCAGCAGCAGGTGGTCACCGGCACTGCCATGAACATCCTGGCCGTGGGCATCTGCTCCTACTTCCAGCGTGTGCTCTTTGGTGTCCCCACCACCCCCCTGCAGATCGACACTCTGCCGAAGCTGTCCATTCCTCTGCTGAGCAAGATCCCCTTCATCGGGGAGATCTTCTTCCAGCAGAATATCCTCACCTACATGGCCTATATCCTCATCCCCGTGTCCATCTTCGTGCTGTATAAGACCTCCCTGGGCCTGGCCATCCGCTCCACCGGTGAAAATCCCGTGGCCGTGGATGTGGCGGGCCTGCCGGTGAACCGCATCCGTTTCCTTACGGTGTTGGTGGCCGGCTGCATCGGCGGCCTGGCGGGCTCGTTCTACACGGTGGGCTACTTGGGTATGTTCAGCAGCAACATCATTGGCGGCCGGGGCTGGATCGCCTTTGCCATCTGCTTTTTGGGCAACTGGTCGCCCAAGGGCGCGGTGCTGGGCACCCTGGCCTTCGGCCTGGCGGATGCCCTGTCCATCTATTTCCGCACCGGCACCACCGCTGTCCCCACAGAGCTTATCATCGCTCTGCCCTATATTCTCACCATCGTGCTCACCATCTTCCGCAGCAATTTCCGTGTACCCGCTAAGCTGGGTGTCCCCTACCGGAAGGAAGGCTGAGTCTGTCCCGGCTATACGCAGTCCTGCAATAAGAGAAAAAGCACCCCCAGGGGTGCTTTTTCTGCTGGCGCAGGTGTTTCCTCCTCCCGCAAATGCCGTTGTGCAAAATGCTATTTATATCCCAAATCGTGCCGCTGGAAAAACAAATTGCGGAACAAAAAGTTGTATCAGGAATATTCCGTTACTTTTGCCGGAATTCTTTTTGTTTCCACTTCAAAAAGTTATCTAAAAAAATTTTTTTGATTGCAGTTTTCGCAAAATACCTGTGCAAAAATATGTACCACATATATGGTACATTTCTATGTTCAGGTGAAAATGAAAAAAATAGCCATAGAAAAATGTAACTTTTTGCCCGGAAAAGTTATGGGCAAAATAACGAATGAATATCTATATTTTTTTAGCCCCTCCCAAAAAAAGAGAGAAAATTTGACGGATTCCGTCAATCCTTCTTATAATGAGTCGTCTCGTGAGGCGAGAAAATTCGGCAAGTGCCGAGATGAAAAGAGGAAGACTAAATGGAAAAATATCTTGTTTTAGCAACCTTTGTCGGGTCAATCATCGCGCTGCTGTTTGCCCTCATCACCGGCAAGCGGGTTCTGAGCTACGAGGAGGGCACTCCTCTGATGAGCAAAATCTCCCGCTCCATCCGTGAGGGCGCCAACGCCTATCTGCGCCGGCAGTATACCGTGGTAGGCATTTTCTTTGCCTGCATGGTCGTGGTGCTGTGCGTCATGGCAGGGTGCAAGCTGCTGACCTGGTTCGTACCCTTTGCATTCCTGACCGGCGGCTTTTTCTCCGGTCTCAGCGGCTTTGTGGGCATGCGCATTGCCACAAAGGCCAACTGCCGCACCGCCAATGCCTGCCGCGATGGGCTGAATAAGGGCCTGCGTGTGGCGTTCTCCGCCGGCAGCGTTATGGGCTTCACCGTGGTAGGTCTGGGCCTGCTGGACATCTCCGTGTGGTTCCTGCTGCTGCGCTTTGTCTTCAAGCTGGAGGCGGCGGACATCACCAGTGCTATGCTGACCTTCGGCATGGGCGCCAGCTCCATGGCCCTGTTTGCTCGTGTAGGCGGCGGCATCTTCACCAAGGCCGCCGATGTGGGCGCGGACCTTGTGGGCAAGGTAGAAGCGGGCATCCCCGAGGATGACCCCCGCAACCCCGCCGTCATCGCCGATAACGTGGGCGACAACGTGGGAGACGTAGCCGGTATGGGCGCGGACCTGTATGAGTCCTATGTAGGCTCCATCATCTCCGCCTCCGCCCTGGGCGTAGCCGCCTTCTCCGGTCAGGCCTTCAAGGCCATGGCCATTCCCATGGTCATGGCAGCCGTGGGTATTCTCTGCTCCATCATCGGCTCCTTCTTCGTCAAGACCGATGAAAATGCCGACCAGCGCACTCTGCTCAAGGCCCTGTCCCGGGGCACCAACCTGGCCGCCATCCTCATCGCCGTCATCTCCTTTTTCCTGGTCTGGGCGCTGCTGGGCATTGAGCACTGGGGCCTGTATGTTGCTATTCTCTCCGGCCTGGTGGCCGGCGTGCTCATCGGCAAGGCTACCGAATACTATACCTCCGATACCTATAAGCCCACCCAGGAGCTGAGCAGCAAGAGCCAGACCGGCTCCGCCACCATCATCATCGGCGGCCTGGGCCTGGGCATGCTGTCCACAGCCATTCCCATCATCATCGTGGCCGTCTGTATTCTGCTGGCCTTCTTCCTGTCCGGTGGTGCGTCCAGCACGAGCATGGGTCTGTACGGCATCGCCCTGGCCGCCGTGGGTATGCTCTCTACCCTGGGCATCACCCTGGCCACCGACGCCTACGGCCCCGTGGCTGATAACGCCGGCGGTATCGCCGAAATGGCCGGCCTGGAGCCGGAGGTACGTACCCGCACCGACGCCCTGGATTCCCTGGGCAACACCACCGCCGCCACCGGCAAGGGCTTCGCCATCGGCTCCGCCGCCCTCACCGCCCTGGCCCTCATGGCCTCTTATATTGAGAAGGTCAAAGAGGTGGGTGCCTCCGTCACCTTTGAGGATTTCTCCCTGATGAATCCCGTGGTGCTGGTGGGCCTGTTCATCGGTGCGTGCTTGCCCTTCATCTTCGCGGCACTGACCATGAACTCCGTGGGCCGCGCTGCCCAAAGTGTGGTGCTGGAGGTTCGCCGCCAGTTCCGGGAGATCGCCGGCCTGATGGAGGGCAAGGCGGATCCCGAGTACGCCAAGTGCGTGGACCTGTGTACCCGGGCCAGCCTGAAGGAGATGGTCCTGCCCACGGTCATCGCCGTGGTCACCCCCATCGTGGTGGGTATGATCTTGGGCTTCAAGGGCGTTGTGGGCCTGCTGGCCGGTGCCACCGTCACAGGCTTCCTCATGGCCATCTACATGGCCAACGCCGGCGGTGCGTGGGACAATGCCAAGAAGTATATCGAGGCCGGCAATTACGGCGGCAAGGGCAGCGACAGCCACAAGGCCGGCGTGGTGGGCGACACCGTGGGCGATCCCTTCAAGGATACCGCCGGCCCGGCCATCAACATCCTCATCAAGCTCCTGAGCATGGTTTCCATCGTGTTCGCAGGGCTGATCGTGAACTATTCCCTGCTGTAATCCATCGTTACCCTCCGCGTAAATTTTACGCATACCAAAACACTGAGGAGCCGCGGCGTTGCCGCGGCTCCTCAGTGTTTTTCCATCAAATTGTTTCAGTTCTGCCGCCGGATCTCCCCCTCCGTCACAGTGGGATAGCGGATGAGTCTGTCCCCGTCCAGGTCCTCCCGGTGCATGTCCACGGCGGTGATCTGCCGGTTATCGTAGGTGGTGTAGTAGTAGATCCCCCGGTCCGCGTTCCAGCAGGCGGAGTACAGGGTCATCTCATAGGCCCCGTCCGCCACCTGGCAGCAGCCGCGCTGCTGCTCCACGGAGCCCAGGATGTGAAACATCTGGCTCACGCTCTCCCGCTCTCCCGGCCCGGACAGGGCGTTCAGCCGGGTAAACGCAGCCCGGACAAATCGGGACTGGCTGGACAAATCCCCGGGGAGGCCCATGCCGCCCATGCCCCGGCTGTATAGATCCAGCCCCAGCACCCCGGCAAATACGCCCTCCGGCTGGCTGCTGGATACACCGGCGTAGTTGTTCAGAGCAAAAAGCTGCATAGGAAACGGCGGGTTATTGGTCAGCACACCCACGGGGTTATCATATATGTGCAGCCCATCCTCCGTGGATTCCACCACTATGCATGCCTCCCTGTCCGCGATCATCCAGTGCAGCTGCGCCGTCGGGAGCTGTGGGGAAAAGGGCGTCCCCGTGATGACCATGCCGGATAAAGCCGCTTTTGCCTCCCGCACTGATCCGCACCGGCCCAGGATCCACGGGATCAGCTCAAACTGCGCCACATACGCCGTATCCTTTCCGCGCACGGCGTCTCTGTAAACCGCGTTTCCCACAAAGTTGAGCCCCGCCATGCCCAGCCCCTTTTCATTCACTGCGTCATAGTAAAGGGGATACCCCTCCGCCACAAAGGCCATGCCGATCATAGCATAGTGAGACTCCATAGTGCCCCCATGGAGAAAGGCAAAGGGGTAATTCCTGGGCGTTACGGTGACCTCCTCCCCGTAGGAGAACTCATAGTCCAGGTTCCTGCCCATATAAAAGTCCTTCGTTTGGTAGGTTGCCGCTGTACACATACTCGCACCTCATTTTCGGTCAAATTTTTACTTCTCTTTTTTATTATACCTCCCAGACCCCGGAATTAACAGCCCTTTTTCACCCCGATCCCGGGGTATATCCCCACCCGGGGATGCATAGGGTAGCAAAAAAAGGAAAGGTGGAATTCATATGTCCCGCAAGCCCGCCCGGGTCTTCCTCATCCCCAAGGGCATCGCTTTAGCCGCCTGCGCGCTGCTGGCCGCTGCCGCCATTTTCGGCGTCGTCCATGTGCCCGCCGCCATCACCGCCGCCACAGCCGCCCGCCAGCTTCCCATTTACAGCGTGGACCGCCCTGCCGAGGACGGCAAAAAATACTGCGCCATCTCCTTCGATGCCGCCTGGGGCAACGAGGACACCCAAACTCTCATCGATATCCTGCATCAGTACCAGGTCAAGGCCACCTTCTTCCTGGTGGGGGATTGGGTGGATAAATATCCCGAGTCCGTCCAGGCGCTGCATGAGGCAGGTATGGAGGTCATGAACCACTCTAACCACCACGACCACTACAACGCCCTCTCTGCCGACCAAATCATCGCCGATGTCACCGCCTGCAACGATAAGGTAAAGGCCATAACGGGCGTCGCCCCCACCCTGATCCGCTGTCCCTACGGCGAATACGACGACCACGTCATCTCCGCCATCCGCTCCATGGGCATGGAACCCATCCAGTGGGATGTGGAACCGCCGGCAGCAGAGTAAAGTCCCCCTGCGGCCGCTTTTTCGATACCTTCTTCCTACAGCCCTATAAAAACCCCGGAAAACTTCTCGCATTTACTTTTTGAGGTACATGCATAGTGAAAATGCTATACTAACACAACGGAACAATCGGCGGTTGAGGTGGCAGAACGGGTGTCTTTTGAGGCAAAATGGCGCCTGCTGGCGAGAGTGGGAGTCCGCTGCTATATTCTGATTTCCAATGTATCGGGTGCAGTAAAAGTAGCCTCTCTCCAAATTCTTCAGTTTCCGGTGGTGCTGCCGCACAAGTTTCAGGACGCGGAAAAGTTCAATTTGCAGTTCTCGGACTTCTCAGAAATCACCGAAACAGCGGACAAGCTGCGCTGGCTTCGCTACCAGAAAGGACTGCGGCAGAGAGACGTTGCAGACTACGCCGGGATATACTGACAATGGAAGGCAGAGCAACAGGGATTACCGCATACAATGGGAGGCCACGATGAACAGTATACTTTATGTAGGAATGGATGTCCATAAAGAAAACTACACACTTTGCTGCTACAGCTTTGACAGGGATAAGGTCGAATACCGGCAGACGGCACCCTCCGACTACAGGCTTATATTGAAATATCTGGAGCAGGTACGCAGGAAATATCCGGAAGAAGTGGAATTCATCTGCGGATATGAGGCCGGGTGTCTCGGTTATTCGCTCTATCATCAGCTCACCGACCACGGTGTCAAATGCATCATCCTCGCGCCGACCACCATGGGCATTACCAATACAAACCGGGTCAAGACCGACAGAAAGGATGCCGCTAACATTGCCCGGTGTCTGGCTTTCCACACCTACAGCGCGGTCTATGTGCCGGACAGCGAAGACAATGCGGTCAAGGAATAATAAGAACAATATTTGTAGCCGGAGGTCGAACGGAAATGGCTATTTCGTATAACAAGCTCTGGAAGCTGCTTGTCGATAAGAAGATGAGCAAGGCCGATCTGCGCAAAGCGGCAGGTATCGCGCCGAACACCATGACACGGCTGCGGCGGGATGAGGAAGTCACGCTGTCCGTGCTCAATCGGATCTGCGTTGCGTTAGATGTCAATATAGGAGATACTATCATCAGCGAAGAAAAGTCGAACAAGTTGGAAGATGTCGTATTCAAGTATGCTCGCATGTTGGAAGATTCCTATTCTGACGAATTACTGCAAGAATTTTCTAATAATTTGAAACGCAAAATTCCAAACTACGAATGGTTATTGAATGCGTTCAAAAACATTGGCTGGGGGTAGCAGAATAGCCGGCACAAGTTGTTAACTATACAAATAAAGCTCAACGCTGTATCTCAAAAGTGGGATATTGAAACGCAATTGGCAGTAATCTACACATAAACCTGAGGCATTCTAAAGAACGAACGGCGTGATTGACCGATGCATCCATTTTTATAACCACGTACGTATGCCAATAAAAACCGGAGTAGCGCAGCTTACGCTGCGCTACTCCGCACAATCAGACCTGCTCATCCGGGTATGCCGGGAAGTTGCGTTGTTATCCGGTTTTTACACGATGAAATACAGCACCAGCGGGATACACAACACATACAGCACCGGGTGTACCTTCTTTGCATCGCCTGTCAGCACCTTGATCAGCACGTCCGTCAGCACGCCCAGGCAGATTGCCGCAGCAATGTCGCCGGTAAAGGTGCCGAACAGGATCATCACGAAGGGGCCGAAGCAACTCTTGAAGTCGGAGAAGTCCAGCTTCGTAAAGCCCGACAGCATGGAGAAGCCCACGAAGATCAGCGCCACGCCGGTCACGGCAGTGGGAATCATCAAAAACAGCGGGGACAGGAAAATGCACACTAGGAACAGCACTCCGGAGACAATCGCCGTCAGGCCCGTGCGACCGCCAGCTTCCACGCCGATGGTGGATTCAATGAAGGTGGAGATGGTGGTGCATCCGGTGCCAGAACCGACCACCGTACCAACGGCATCCACCAGAAAAGGCTTTTCAATCTGGGGGAAGTTGCCATTCTCATCCAGCATATTGGTCTGGGCGCCCACGGCGATCAGTGCGCCGAAGGTAGCAAAGAAGTCGCTGGTAAACAGGATGAAGATCCACACCAGTGCGCCGGGGATGTCAGCTAACACGGACTTGAAGTCGTAGCACAGCACCAGATTGCCGATTTCGCTCATATCCGGCAGGGACACCAGCGCAGCAGGCAGCGTAGACACGCCCATAGGAATGCTGATGATGGTGCCGACAATGATGCCGATCAGAATAGCGCCGCGCACCTTGTAGGCCGTCAGCACGCCCATCACTGCCAGGGTAATCAAGGCCAGCAGCACCGCAGGCTGGGTAAAATCGCCCAATGCCAGACCGCTGTCGCTGAAAGTGGCAAGGCCGGTGTTTTTAAAGCCCAGATAGGCAATAAAGAAGCCCACGGCGGTTGGTATGGCGATCTTCAGGTTTTTCGGCAGCAGATCCACCACCATTTTCCGCACACCCAAAACCGTCACCAGAATGAACAGGATACCGGAGCACAGCAGCAGCGCCATGGCCCAGCCGAAGGATACCGTGCCGCTGTTGACCAGCCCGCCAAGAATGAAGTTGCTGCCCATAGCGGTAGACAGTGCCAGCGGTAAATTGGCATACAGGCCCATAAACAGGGTGATGATACCGCTGACCAGCGCACACATCACCAGCAACGCCGACTTGCTGATGACAACGCCGTTTATATCTGTGATGTAGGGATCGGGGCCGAAGCCACAGACGGCTGAAGGCTGCACTGCCAACACATAGGCCATGGTCATAAAGGTGGTGATACCTGCCAGCACTTCCCGCCGGACG
>ENA-OQRA01001365-OQRA01001365.1-human-gut-metagenome-genome-assembly--contig:-NODE-1365-length-13304-cov-6.938033_pt1 | contig 13304 bp, 12 predicted proteins | sample MGYA00243238_ERZ505106 | MGnify/ENA primary metagenome ERZ505106 (study PRJEB26097, sample SAMN02711298) | human gut metagenome | biome: Gut microbiome | host: Homo sapiens | place: Denmark...
GAAGCAGGAAGTTGTTCATCATCTCGTTTTTCCTTGAAACCGGCTGGATGAAATCTGGGTGTGTGTTGATATAGTCGATGAGTCTGTCTGCGTATTTGCTCATCTTGAAGAAGTATGCCTCTTCCTTTGCAGGCTGTACTTCACGTCCGCAGTCAGGACATTTTCCGTCTACAAGCTGTGACTCTGTCCAGAAAGACTCGCATGGTGTACAGTAAAGTCCCTCGTATGAGCCCTTGTATATATCTCCCTGGTCGTAAAGCTTCTTGAAGATCTTCTTTACACATTTTTCATGGTCATCGTCTGTAGTACGGACAAAATTGTCATATGATGAGTTTACCATATCCCAGATTTTCTTTACCTCACCAGAAATCTGATCTACATACTCCTTCGGTGAAATCCCGGCTGCCTCAGCCTTTTCCTGGATCTTCTGTCCATGCTCATCTGTTCCTGTCTGGAAATATACATCATATCCCTCTGCTCTTTTGTATCTGGCGATTGCATCGGCAAGGATGACCTCATATGTGTTTCCGATATGAGGCTTGCCTGATGTGTACGCAATGGCTGTAGTCATATAAAATTTGCCTTTGTCTGCCAATTTAGTTTCCTCCTGATTTTCTTTAAATGCGTATAAAAACTTAACTCCACTCTCAAATCACCTTTTCAAGGCTTCTCCGCTGCTTCGCAGCTATAATTTTCGGTTTTCGTTATGCTCATCATACTTCTTTTATACGCTAAAAAACGCCTCCTTGAGAAAAAATCCCAAGAAGACGATTATATCGTGGTACCACTTCTGTTCACGCAGCTCCCCTAATAATAAATGCATTGCTGCGCCTCTTTCCGCTATAACAGGCGGTTCCTGTCAGTATCTAGCCATTGGTTCGATACTGCTGCTCCAAAGCCATCTTCCTCTTACTTTAGGTCATCCCCTCTCAGCCTATGGGAATTTCTCTGTGGATCTGCCGCAAAAGTACTCTCTTTTTCATCGCTTTTATCTAACATATATCTAGGGTAGCATGGCATTTTTAAATTGTCAATGCTGTTTTTCTCATCATATATTTTTTACTTTTTCTTAATTGCTTTTCACCTTTTACGAAGTTATAATAAATTTGACTATAGAGCATACCTTAAATGGCACAATTGTCTTTGGTTGGAATGCTCTTTTTTCTATCCAGCCTGAAAAAGGAGATTATTATGAATCAGATTTTTTACGATGCCATCATGGAAAATCCTGTTATCGCTGCAGTAAAAGATGAAGATGGTGTCTTAAATTGTATACAAAAAGATATAAACGTCGTGTTTGTCCTATTCGGAGAACTTACTACTATTTCAGACATCGTAGACCGTTTAAAATCGGCCGGGAAAATAGTTATCGTCCATCTCGACCTGATAGGAGGACTTGCTGTCAGAGAAGAATCTGTCCGTTTTATAAAACAATATACAAAGGCCGATGGAATAATTTCGACAAAACCAGATATGATAAAATATGCCAAGGAATTAGGGCTTTATACTATATTCCGGATTTTTGTAATTGACTCAAAAGCTTTCAATGCAATAAGCCATCATGCAATAAGCTCTGCCGACCTTATAGAAATACTTCCTGGGATCATGCCGCGTATAATCCAAAAATTCTCACAGAAAACCCATGTGCCAATAATTGCAGGCGGACTCATCTCTGAAAAAGAAGATGTTATAAATGCTCTTGACGCTGGTGCGATTGCCATTTCTTCTACTAACCAGCAAGTATGGAACATGTAAATACATTGTTTATCTACTTGACATAGTTTTCAAAACCACATATAATTACATTTGTAACCACATATTAAATATTTTATAAGGAAGTTGTTATGTTTGAGATAATTGTTGACTCTGCTGCAAATATTCCAGCAGATCTTGTAAAAAAATTCAAAATCAAGGTGCTTTCATTTGTAAACCTCGTAAATGGAAAAGAAGTTACATGTTTTGATCCTGATCTTTCAGAAGAAGAAGAGCGCCAGAAAGGCAAAGAATATTACGATGCTATCCGTTCGGGCGCAGAAGTAAAAACCGGACTTATCAGCAGTGGCATATTTGAAGATACTTTCCGTGAAATTTTAGAACAGGATAAAGATATACTTTATTTTTCTCTCAGTAAAAATATAAGTGGAAATTATAATTCCGCAAGAATTGCCGCTGAAGAATTAATGGATTCCGGCGAATACAGCCACAAAATCCGCTTGATAGATTCTCTTAATGCTTCCTTGGCACAGGGAATACTTGCCATTTATGCAAGCGAAATGCGTGACAAAGGCATTGCATTTGATGATGTAGCTGATGAACTTGAAACATATCCAGCCCGCATGAATGGTGTGTTTACAGTAGGCGATCTCAAATACCTTTCACGAACAGGCCGTATAAGTGGAACCAGTGCTTTGATTGGAAATGTCCTGAGCATCAAACCTATTCTCCGTGGAAACAAAGACGGATATATTGTCCAGTACAAAAAATGCCGCGGCCGAAAATCTGCATTAAATGAACTTATATCCCTGGTTTGCGACAATATCGTAGATCCCGAAAACCAGATTATCGGTATCGCACATGCCGATGCATATGAAGATTCGCTTTATATAATGGAACAGATACAAAAACGCATAAAAGTACGCGACTTTATTAATACATCATATGATTTTTGTACCGGAAGCCATGTAGGACCCGATACAATAGCATTATTTTTCATGGCAAAAGACCGTGAACTAAGTGGTAAATAAAACATACCGAAATTAATCATAAATTAACTTTGCAACGCATAATATACTACTAATCTTTTTGAAACTATTTAGTCAAACCCCACTCATCGGCATGATCCGAACTGAGTGGGGTTTTCTAAAATATAATGACTTTACTTATAGCCGCATCCACTGCGTCCCGGCATATCCTCTCCGTGAACATATCTGGCATTGAACTCCATGTTTATCTCACGAAGTTCCTTTTTACCATCAATATAATCCTGATACATTTCAGCCAGACCCGACATACATCCATCGCATGTCGCCTCTATGTTCCCTAAAGACCCGGCAACAATCTGTTCCCGTTCTTTTTTTGTTGTCTCACTTATCAAATATCCCATTTTATTCCTCAGCTTTCTTTATTTATACTTAAATTTGATGATTAAAATCCAAGCTCCTCATCCACTAAGATAATCTGGAATCGTCCTTTTACCCTGCAAAAACGTGTAGTAAGTATCTGACAGCAGATACACTGTGGACTTTTGCAATCAAAACATGTACCATTTTTGACACACGGTGTCTCAATACCGAATCTCTGTGCGTTGACAGGAGCGGCTTCGTTTCTGGCTCGATGCAGAGCATCCTCCTCTGATTTTACAACTTTATTCATACCGACAATAAGTAAAACGTGCTTTGGTCCATACGCATATGCCGCAACACGGTTTGCATTTCCATCAATATTGACAAAAACACCATCCTCACTCATTGCATTCACACTTCCGAGAAAGTAGTCGCAACTGAAAGCCTTCAGTGCAATTGCTTCTTTTTCCTCAGGTGTCCCGACCTTATCTCTGTCATAAAACTCGTAATCACCATTTGAAATGGCATCATAAAGTCCGCACTCCTTTATGGAAGCGGCACCGCCCATATTTATGGTGCTTCCCTTTGGAATAAGCTCAAGTGCCTTTTTCAGTGCTTCCTCTTTTGTCTCCACATAGTATGCCTCCATGTTGCGGGATTCAAGTGCCGCAACAACCCGCTTTCCCAAAGCTGCATTTCTCATTTTTCTTACGTCCATTGTGTAAACCTCTTTTCTTTTATTAGCGGACCGCCTGCCATAATCCATTCCAGCCGGCATATCCCATTTCAGCCAGCATATCCCATTGAATTTCAGACATTCACTATAGTATTTGTTTATTATCTCGATTGATTTTATTATACACCTGATCCGCTTCTTTTTGTATATTTATTCCACATTCTTAAGTGCCTGATCCATCGGGATCTTCTTGATCCTCTTGAAGTCGAATACCATTACTATCAGATATCCTATCAGCACAAATGCAAACATTTTTACATAGCCCAGCGGTTTTACCTTGAATGCAAACCAGCCGCTGTATGAGAACAGCATCATTTTCCATGCAACCTTCATCACTAGTGTCCCGATCACAACGCTGATCAGATCCGCAAGCACTACGACGATCGATGTTGACACCAGATAAAGGCTTGCGATTTCTTTATTTTCATAGCCCAGAATCTTTGTCATGGAGATAGCTGTCTCGTTTTTCTCAATGATGAGCTTCGTGAGCAGATAGATCATAACTGCTGCAAGCAGAATGCAAAGTACCTGGAAATAGCTCATGTATGCGCCCATTGAATGATCCAGCTGATCCGCCATCTTTGTGATATCATGTATCGTAATGGTTGTTGCGATATTGTTTTCGTCGATATCTTTTATCTTTGTATCTGAAAGAAAACCGCTGAACTGGTCATCCTTCAGATCAAATATATCCGCAAATTTGTCTATTGGCATAAATACAGCAATGCTCTGCGATTTGTCGTATATACCCTTTACTTTAAAAGTATATGTTTTTTTCTCATACTGGGCATCAAGCTTGACCTCATCCCCCTCATTCAGTGCATACTTTTGTGAAAATGAATCTGAAATATATACTTCGTTTTTCTTTAATGAATCAAAATCATTTATCTTTACATAACTGCTGTTATCAGCAATTCCGTATATTGATACCTCCTCATCAAGTGCATCGCTTTTTTTAAGAAGGGATGTCATATCAAATTTCTCAGCATCCTTATTTCCAGTTGATACTATATTTCCTTCCTCATCAACGTATGATTTCAGCACATACTGATATTTAGCAAACATCATGCCATCTGTATTGCTCTTATAGTAATCCAGCGTGTCCGGCATTCCGACCGCCATCGCAAGCATTTCCATGATAAAAAGTATCCCAACAAAAAGTATAAGATAATTTGCTTTGTTCTGGAACATGATACGCAGCCTGAAACGGCTCATAAAGTTCCATCTTGGCAGGCGCATTGCCTTTTTACTTTTATTTTTCTTCATATCATGACGCAGGAACTGCAGTGGCGTATGCTGCATCATACGGACAATAACTATAAGATTTACAACCAGCATTATAATGACAGGTAAAACCGTTGTTTTAAGGAATGCGTCAGGATTCCAGATCGTCTTGTATGCCGGAAGGCTGTAACTGTTATAATACATCGAAACGACTACGTTTTTAAACACAGTGTAACCTAGTATATTTCCTACTATGGCTGCCAAAAGCGTCACAATAACAGGCATCGACAGATAATGGCATACCAGTTCTCCCTTTGTGTAACCCAAGGCACGCAGCGTTCCGATCGCTGACGACTCGTTTGCGATAGTATTGCTTATAGTAACTGCAAAAATAAATGCGATTATGACTACGAGTATGTCAAGCAGCATACCGCCCATCGCCTTGTCTGATCCCATATCATCTGTTGCAAAATTGATAGCGGGATTGCCGTATTTTGGAGTGTAGTCCTCCATATCATTGCCGGCAAGCATCACCTGTGTGACCATCGCCTCCATAAAACTGTCTGACTGTTCTTTTTCCTCTATATCATCTGCCGGAGCATGATCGTACTTCCATGCATATGAATAATGGATGCTCTTATCCAGACGATCAAAGCCCTCCTGAGTGACCATTGCCACGTCAAATTTGATCGCATCAAACATAAGATCAGTCTTTTTTTCATGTAATGTCGAATAATTTACATATGCAATAAGACCTGTTATCTTAAACTCTTTTCCACTGACACTGATCTTATCTCCCACCTTCATGCCTGCGTTATCTGCATGCATACGGTCAACTGCGATCTCATTCTCATTTTGTGGAAAATCTCCGTCTAAAAGACAGGCAAGGTTGATATCATCTGTCTTTGCATAGACACGGATCGTTCCATCGATCTTACCATCGTTGTCATTATCTTCATCTTCGTTCCTGAAGAAATTTTCATATACAGTTACTGAAGTTTTCTTGCTGTTGTCTAAATCATCATCTGATTTTCCGTTCTCTTCTGAATCATCATTGTCCCCGTCAGCTGTGTTTTCTTCTGCCTGCCCCGGTATATCAGCCTTTTCTCCTGATTCAATTGCCTCGATCAGACTACTGTCAGCTTTTTCCTTCAACTCAAAATGACCATCCTCCTGCTTATATCTGGTAATTCCCTCATCTGCGGCTGTGAGCATACTCTCGTTTGCTACATACATACCGGATACAAATCCAATCGTAAGTACCAGAAATAAGAAAACCACAAGATACTTTTTCCAGTCTCCGGCAAGTTCTTTCGGTATACGTTTTATCAGGGGATTTTTTATCTTTTTACTCTTCATAGCTGCCCCCTTACCACTCTAACTCTTCTGCTGAAACCTTGTCAGTATTGATATCGTTGTGGCGGACAGCACCATCACGCAGTTTTATAACATGATCCGCCATGTTTTTAATTGCTTCGTTGTGAGTAACCATTATGACTGTATTGCCGTATTTTTTATTTACATATTCAATCAGCTTTAAGATTTCCTTTGAAGTATTGTAATCAAGTGCTCCTGTAGGCTCATCGCAAAGCAGGATATCAGGATTTTTCACGATCGCACGGCCGATCGAAACACGCTGCTGCTGTCCTCCCGATAGCTGGTTCGGCAGCTTATATCTATGCTCGTAAAGCCCTAATGTATGTAACAGATCATCTATATCCAGTGCATTATCAGACAGATAAGCACCTACCTCGATATTTTCCTTTACGTTTAAGTTCGAGATCAGATTGTACATCTGGAACACATATCCGAGGTGCTTTCTGCGGTACTGTGTAAGCTTTTTCTCATTCATATCCTTTAATTTATCACCGTTTATACTGATATACCCTGAATCTGCACTGTCGATTCCTCCAATGATATTAAGAAGTGTGGATTTTCCCGAGCCTGATGGTCCAAGCAGTACGCAAAATTCTCCTTTTGCCACGGAGAAATTCATTCCACGTAATACTTCCTGGCGTGTCTCACCACTCCCAAAACCTTTCTTTAAATCAACGATCTCCAAAAATTTCTTCTCATCTTCTGACATATTTAATCCTCTCTTTCAACATGATCTTCATTATACGTGTCTTACTATAGTTTCTATATATTTACTTTTGTTAGCTTCTTCTAACCGCATGTCATTTTTTAAGGTCCTCCACCTTTACTTTATGTATTCTGAAAGACCTTAAAATTTAAAATACCTATATGGTTTACTTTACACACTTATGTTTTTCAACAATCCTATTATTTTACTATCGCATACCAGCCTGCGATCAGATACTCCATGCCCTTTTCAGCGAATGCCAATGCTTCTTTTTCATTGTCAATATGTGTAACCATGAATATAAACATATCAACCTGCGAATGAGACATCCAGTGAACAACTTTTTTGTCTACCATGTGAACATCATTTGCCTTACACATTGCCTTACATATAAAAGCATTATGTTCATCCATCTGATCCACCAGACGATCCATCACATTTTCCATTGTCGATCCCTGTGATTTCGTCAACACCATAAGTACTTCATCCCTGTGTTTGTATATCTCATGGACAAGCTTCTTTGTACATTCAAAATCCAGACTATCATCATGTTCATTTTCGTAGCCCCTATCAGCCTCTTTTACTTCATGGCTATAATGCTCTTTAATGATTGCATTTAGACGATCCATGAAATCACCCACTATTTCACAAAACAGATCATCTTTATCATGAAAAAAGAAATATAAAGCTCCGGTTGTAACTCCTGCTTCCTGACAGATATTTCTAAGTGAAGCTCCTGCAAAGCCTTTTTCCATGAATTCCGCTTTGGCGCATTCTATAAGATGCTTTTTTGTTTCACTATCATGTATCTTTCTTGCCGTCATTGTCTTCCCCCAGTTGTATATACAAAAATAACATAACAGTGTTATGTTTGATAACACTGTTATGTTAACTCTAAATACCTTATTTGTCAAATATTTATTATTATCATTTATTTTATACTAACTTATCTACACTTCCTACATGGGATGGAAATGCTATTTTCTTAAAACAGCTGCCATACTATTTACTCTTATAATATGCGCACTGGAAATTTTACAATAACCTATCGCATGATAATATATGCCATATACACTGCGTACATGAGCAGCATTGCTATTCCCTCGCCCCTTTTTATCTCTCGTTTTGTCCATGCCATTATCCACACTATAAGTGAAAATACCACAAGCACGATTATATCAATCATATTCTCCTGTATAAATGTAATCGGACTTATTGCTGAAGCAACTCCAAGCACCATAAGTATATTGAAGATATTTGATCCTATTGCATTTCCGAGTGCCATATCTACTTCATTTTTTCTTGCTGCGACTATTGAAGTAACAAGCTCAGGAAGTGATGTTCCAATTGACACGATCGTAAGTCCGACAAGAGTCTGTGACATTCCGATATCTATTGCTATACGGCTTGCACTATCTACTACCACATCGCCGCCTACTGCAATTCCTACGGCTCCGATCACAATAAAAATTATTGCTTTCGGCATTGAAATAAGTGGTATATCATCAACTTCCGGATCAGATACGTTTTTATTTTCCTTTAAAGTATGTCTGACCAGATAGAAAATATAGCCTGCGAAAAAGCCAAGCAGAATTATTCCATCTACCCTGCCAAGTGTCATTCCTATCACACCCATGACAAGAAGCAGAATTGCGCAGATCATTGAAAATGGGAAGTCTCTTCTCAAAGAAGCTCCATCCACTGCTACCGGTGTCATTATTGCACAGACTCCGATAACTACCATAAGATTAAAGATATTTGAACCTGTTACATTGCTGACCGCAAGTGTATTGTTGTGTGCTATCGACGCAGCTACGCTGACTGCAGTTTCCGGGAGTGATGTCCCCATCGCCACTATTGTGAGTCCTATGATAAGTGACGGCACCTTAAATCGTTTTGCCACACTTGAGCTTCCCTCTACAAACAGATCCGCACCCTTTACCAGGAATACAAATCCTGCCACCAGACACAGCAGCACTACAATAAATGGTGCTTCATTAATAAATTTTTCCATTGTGTTTCCTCCATCTTTACTATTTTTGTTTATATTTTATTATACATAAATATTTTTACATAATAAAATCAATTTAAACGATATGTCTACGAGTTTATTTACTTAAAATGCCAGTATCCCCAGATGTTCAAGCAATATCTTTAATCCGATGAAGATGAGGATGATCCCACCAACGACTTCGGCTTTCTTTTTGTATTTGCTTCCGAAAAAGTTTCCAACTGCAACAGCTATTATAGACAGTACAAATGTTGTAAGTCCTATTATGGTAATTGCTTCATAAATGTTTAAGTTATCATATGCGAGCGCAAACATAATTCCGACTGCCAGTGCATCAATGCTTGTGGCTATCGCAAGTAAAAACATTTCTCCGTGGTTCAGCGCCAGATCTTTCTCAACTACCATATCATCTTCGTTGTCCTTTACTGCCTCGTATACCATTTTTCCACCAATAAATGCAAGCAGAATAAATGCGATCCAATGGTCAATGCTTGTGATATACTTTTCAAACTGTGCGCCGAGCATATAGCCAATAAGCGGCATGAGTGCCTGAAATCCTCCAAAATATAACCCGATCGTTACTGCCTGTTTCTTGTTGAACTTTGTCATTCCAAGACCTTTACATATTGATACGGCAAATGCGTCCATTGACAAACCCACTCCTATGAGCAGGATTTCAATAAAAAGTACCATATTTTATTCTCCATTCCCTAGTGTACGGTGACCGAAATTACATATTTCTGTACTTAATAGTTACAATATTTTATATATACAATGATATAAGGGTCAAAAGGTATTTTGACCTTTTAATCATACAATAAAAAAGACCCGTGCATACAGTCACCTATAGCTTAACGCTATTGTGTACTGCATACATGAGTCTCATTCTTTAATGTTTGCCAGGTCTTACAACCGGGTTTGTTGACAAACCACGTATATATTAAAATACGCGAACTACTCCCTCAGATGTAGTATTGCATTTTACTGGCCACACTATTGTGTGAGCAGTAACTTGTATTTAATTGATCACCATTGCTAATAGACTATAGCAAACTTGCGCTTGTCTTGTCAATGGCTTTCTGCGCTAATCTTTGTAAGTATTGGCTAACATATTATGATATGAGGGTCAAAAGGTATTTTGCCCCTCATTTATCCGACTTTAAATTCTTCTATCATACAAGTGTGCTTTTTGGTGTCTTTATCGTAGTTTACGCCTACAAGCAATAGATTGCCCTGAAATTCCTTTAGTCCTTCCACATACTGTCTGTCCTTTATCTGTGAGATCGCACCTTCTGCGCTCTTATCCCATTTTAACTCTATCACAGCAGCCGGTTTATCAGTATGCATTTTTCGTGGGATAAAACACAGATCAGCAAAACCCTTGCCACTTGGAAATTCCCTGATTATCGTATAGTATTCACGCGCAAAATAAAATGCAAGGTTTATCGTACAGGCAAGTGAATTTTCATTGTTATATTGCAGACTTGAAATCTCCTTATGCGCCTTGTCAATACCTGCTGCTACAGCATCTGCATCCTTTGTCCACATTGCTTCAAGTAAATTTTTTGAATCCTTTACAGATTCAATAACCTCGTTCCAGTCCATTGTACTGATCGCATTTACATACTCCTGCGACACTTCCTTATTGGGAATAGACACCGTTTTATCCTGCCAGCGGTAACTCAGATATCCCAGATGTACAAGCAGTGTCAGCACATCGTCACGGTTCTGGAATGTGGTCATGTCATTTGAAAATGTACCTGTATTGATCTGTATCCGATCCCCTGCAAGCATACGCACGATTGCATCCTTTAAACCATCAAAATTCATCTGGATGTATACCTTCAAAGCCTCATATGTTTCTGTCTGATTCCAGTAATTATCAAACAGACCACTAAGCATGGCATCTACAACAGATTTAGGACTGTACATGGCATATATCTTCGGAGTTTCCCCTTCCATGGTCATGAGCTCATATCCATCATACCATGCCTGTGCTTCCTCAAAGTTTCGCTTATATTCCGCACAGAGTGACCTTACCTCATCCTCAGTAAATCCGAAAAACTCAGCCATTTCACGAGGATTGATCATGGAGTATTCACTGAACATATTTAAAGCTGAATGTGAACCATATTTTTTTATCGGTAAAATTCCTGTCATATACGCAAGTGCAATATATTCCTGATCCTTTAACCATGCACTCAGAAAATCCAGATATTTCTTCTGCGCTTCTTTATCCTGCTTGTACTCACGAAACAGACAATCCCACTCATCTATGAGTATGATAAATGGTCTGCTGGTGTTGGCGTAGATATCATTCATGGCAAAAACCAGACTGCTTTCTCCGTCCATTACCAGCTCTGGATACCCTCTTTTAAGATCTGCTATAATTCGCTTTTGAAAAACTTCAAGCATTTCATCCATACTATGCGTCGCACTTAAAAAACTCTGCATATTTATTTTAAGTACATCATACTGATTAAGATGTTTTTTATAATCTTTGGTACTTGCTATTTTCAATGTATCAAACAAATCTGCTGTATCTACACTGCGATCATAATATGCCGTGAGCATATCCGCAGCCATGGATTTACCAAATCTCCTCGGTCTGCTGATACAGATGTATTTCTGTCTCGTATTGACCAGTGCGTTTATTTTTTCTATCAGCCCTGTTTTATCCACATAGATTGCAGAATTAAGGCTTTCCTCAAACCCTTTACTTCCCGGATTCAGATAGCTTCCCATGTCCGGCACCTCCGTCCTTAATAGTCTGTATTTATTATAATACAAATTATGTGCCGTATCTACTCCCCAAATGTATATCCAATCCCGAACACATTCCTTATGTATACCGGATCTGCCATGTCATGACTATGCATTACGTAAAACTTACATTTTCTGGATTCATATTTAGATATCAGGGTATTTGCATAATTCATGATACCTATTTTAGTCCCAGCTAAAAATCAACAATATTCCTTTATATATTCATTAAAATATCTTTCAGTGACTCCCCCGCCTTTTTCTTAAAACACAACACGCCCAATTCCTGAAAAGCATATGCGTATCCTTTCGTGATCTTCGCCATTTCACGAGCCTCATCACTATCGATATCCAGCTTGCTCTTATACATTTCAGTCATTCGTATCATATTAAGAGGCTCTGTTTTAACTGTTGCAGCTCTTCTGAAAAATGTAAGATTTTTGACATTGCTTAATTCCTGTATATTTTCATACAGACCTGTACATACAAAATATACCGGATACCCCGCTCTGAGCCATCTGCCATATTCAGATGCAAATTTTACCATTTCTTCTGACTTTGAAACTTCGTCTATTCCTGTTGTTTTCTTATCCTGTGAACCAAAACCAGCCTTTGCAAGTATAACGGTTTTACCGGAGCCTCTGACTCCGGTTATCTTATATACCGACTCAGACGGGTTATCGTAAATAAAGTTTTCCAGTATCTCCTCTGTCTTCTATGTATGGATATATGTGTATTCCGAAGTCTTACTGAATGTTGTAGTAAATGGATTCTGCATAAATTCACCTCGATTTATTATATGAAATTTATAACTATTTATACTTTTTTATACTTTTTTGCAATATCCCTACACAGCGTAAATAGTGTTACAGTAAGTCCTGTGTTACTGGTCACACTGTCAGGTGTGAGCAGTGCTGTATTTTGTACCCTTGACAAATCCCTCCCCCAACGGCTATAATATCGTCAATTGAAGCACAATTACATTTCAAACGGCTTTGATGGGAACAAGTACATTTTTGCAATACTTACAGAGAGCTGCCGGTCGGTGAGAGGCGCAAGGAAAACAGATTTGGAATACATCCCGGAGCTTTGCACCGAACGTCGGATTGGATTGCCTTAATTATTATCCCACCCGGTTAATAAGCTGCAACGTATTGGCACACGTTATAGTGCTGGAGTGTTAGCAGTAGTCCTTTCGGATATGCTGTGCGACAACTCACGGAGGCATACCTGTGTGAGCAGGATGCAAATTAAGGTGGTAACGCGAGAAATCCCCCTCGTCCTTAAATGGATGAGGGGGATATTTTATTTTAACTAACTATTCAGTACATGCGAATGTGTGTTGCAAGGTTCTGAATACAAATTCAATCTATCAGGAGGAAAATCATGACAATTTATGACGAATTAGTTGCCCGCGGTCTTATC
>ENA-OQRA01001371-OQRA01001371.1-human-gut-metagenome-genome-assembly--contig:-NODE-1371-length-13248-cov-4.947245_pt1 | contig 13248 bp, 10 predicted proteins | sample MGYA00243238_ERZ505106 | MGnify/ENA primary metagenome ERZ505106 (study PRJEB26097, sample SAMN02711298) | human gut metagenome | biome: Gut microbiome | host: Homo sapiens | place: Denmark...
TGCTCGATCCATCCCTTTCCGAGATTCCTGTGGTGTCAAAGATGAAGAAAGCTATCGATGCAAAAAAGGCAACCGCCGAGGGGGCGATGTTCACCGACTTCGACATCGACGGCGTTAAGCTTTCCGACTATGTAGGTAAGGGCAAGTACGTCCTCGTTGACTTCTGGGCATCTTGGTGCGGCCCTTGCAAGAGGCGAATACATTGCATTCCACGACAGTGATGATGTCTGGCACTCCGACAAACTGGAAAAGCAGATGCGGGTGATGCAGGAAAAACATCCGGACATCGTGGTATGCAAGATGAAGCGCTTTAGCGCCGACGGCAGCACGGTGCTTTACCCGAAGCGGATCAGCGAAGGGTTCATTTCTGCAAAAGACGATTTGTTCGGTATTGGCACCCAGACCATTCTGGCCCGGCGTGAAGTGTTGAAAGCGGAGCAGTTTTTCTCGGAGATGCCCCGGTATCAGGATCTCGAATGGATCTACCGCGTACTGCATCGGTTCACAATCTACTGCATGGAAGAGCCGATGGTGGATTATTACATCGGTGCGGATTCCATCAGCCGCAGCGCGGATAAAATGTATGCGGCCTTTGTGTTGCTGCAAAAACGTTACCCCGACCTGCGCATCTTTTTTAACTTCCACTTTTTTAGTATCTAATACATAATCATTACTAATTTCTTTATCAAATAGGATACTCGCTTTTACTTCTCTATCATTCGTAATTTCTTTTGTTGAAGGAATCATCCTTATTTTTGTGTCAACACTAAATGATTGTTCATCATAAGTGCTTCCACATGTATATCCAACTTCTTGTCCATTAATTTTTAATTTTGTATTTTGTCCAAAAAACCACTTCTCACCACCTTCAGCTGTAGTTACTAAAGCTAATTCATAAGTATATGTTTTATTTTTATCAAACATAGTTATTAATTTTCCACCCCAGTATTCAAGATGATCATCATTATTAAACCAATCTACAGAACTTATTCCTGCATCATTAGTTCTCCATGCTTCAAAAACAAATTTATATCTATCGTCTGATATTGTTCCAGTAAATACTGGTTTCTCACCATTACTGAATTTTAAAGTTACATTATTAATTTCAACAACATCTATTTCTTGCTTTTGTATTGGCTTAGTTGGTTTTATTGTCTTTATCGCTGGAACAAATATTGACTTTTTATCTTGTCCAACACTCATTGTATTTACTTTTTCACCATTTACATAAACTTCTGTATTATCAGCAAATGTATATCCGTCTCTTGCCTTCAAAGATATAGTGTACATATAACTCTTTCCTTCTTCAAAAGAAGTTATTTTTTTGTCTTGTGCTAAAGCATTATTTTTATCATCATCAGAATACCAAAACTTAATTGGAACAAGTTCTCCATTTTCAGCAGTTTCCATCTTCTCCCAATATTCGTATTCTATATCATAGTAATATGCAGTGTCACCACTTCTTATAGCATAAGATTCTGGTTTATCTCCTGCATTATAATTAAATTTTACAGCATTAATTTCTACTTTACCAATTGCGGTTGCTGCAAATGTAGTTATTGGTGCAATGCACATAGTAAATAAGAACATTAATACAGCAGCAATTAGTATTTACTTTTCTTTATATCTTTTCCTCCTCGTATAATCAATCTTAGGAGAAATCCTATAGATTGATTTTCTTCTTTCTATTATATTTTTGAGTTATAATAACTCTTGCCTGTGGATTTGTTAATCACATTCTTTCATCATTCCTCATACCTAACTTCACTCATATAATTAAATCCACTTAAGAAATAATCATATGAGTAATCTCTTACTCTGTTTTCCATAACATCATTTATAGGTATAAGTATATGATCTTTTAATACTACATACTTATATGTAAATGTTAATATTTCATCGTAGTATTTAGTTAACATATTAATTTTAACTGTTGTAGTAACTTTCTTGTTTGAATTAGTATCAAAGTAACTCATTAATTCATAAAAACCCTTATCAGTTTTTACTATTCTCTCATTGTAGATTTTAATTACTTTTTCTCCCTCATAATTACCACTTATTTTTTCAATAGTTGGATATTTTTCATTTCCATAGTTTTTACTATATAAAATATTATCTTTTACATAAGCATATTCAGACATAAAATCATAATCAATCTTTTTACCAAGGAACTCTGTTGAATATTCCCATTTAAGATAATCGCTAAGACTATAATTTGCATTCAAATACATATCATAACTATCTGTAACTTTATTATCCGTATTATCATCATGTAAGGTATATATTGTATCATTATAATCATAAAACTTTATATCTGCTCCAGAATTTGGAGTAATATTCATAACATTAATATTCTTATCTATATCATATACTTTTTTATAAACAAATTCTCCATTATCTAATTTTTGTGAATTAAAAATATAAATAGAATTATTGGTTATAAATGAATATTTACTAAATGAAGTATCTTCAGTTAATATTTCTCCACCCTTTAGTTTTTGATACTCTTTATCTGGATATTTCTTCTTAAGTTCATCCATTATTGAACTTGCTTCTGGAGGAGTATGATCATTTAATTCTTGTTTTCTATTTTTAATAATAATTATAGAAACAAAACCTATTAATACGATGAAAGCAATAATGACATAAATAATTTTCTTATTCTTCATATTGCACCTACTTTTCTATATATCCGCTTGTCTTTTTTAAATACATATCGTCAGTTACTGCTTTATATCTTTCTCCATCATATTCATCATTAAATCCATTATATGCCTTATATATTTCATTTGTTTCAGTATCATAAACTCTTTCGTAACCAAGTATGGCATCACTTTGTTTTTGACTCATAATATCAAAAGATGTATTTCTTTTATTCCATGAATCCATTATTCCATCACTTATCTCATTACCTATTGCTCTAATTTGTTGGAAATTTTTCATAACGGCATCTTGTTGTTGATTAAATCCATTTATAAATGTATCTGTAAAATTAAGTGAAGAACAAATAGTATTTAGTATATCTTCCCAATCTATAAATTCATCTTTTGGTGTGGTAATAAAAATCGTATCATACACATTTAAGTATTGTATATCTATTTGTTTTCCAGAAATTATATTTTCTGAAACATAATAAGTACCTACATCATATACATAAGCAGTAAATATTCCTTCACCTTCTTTGCCATTTGCATCTTTAAATGTTGCCCTTAACATATCTCCACCTAAACTGCCTTTACCTAAATTCTCACTTACAGTAAAATCTGTTAAAGTTGGGAATGTAAATGCAGCTGTATTATTCAAAGTACCTAAATCATTAAATATTTTATAAAATCCTAAAGTATCTTTAGTAGCTATTACACTAGTTTTAGCAAACATATCATTTGGATAGTATTTTTGTTGCCATCTTTTAGCATCTTCTGATTTGTTATAACCTTCAGATTTCATATTGAAGAAAAATTGATAGATTGGATTATCAGGATTATATACTCTAATCGTATAGTGAATATAATCACCAATAGTATCAACTTTCCATCCTTTTGGCTTTTTAATAGAAAACTCATTTGTAGTGTAATCTTCTAGTTCTATTTTACTGGCCTCTGATTTTACTATTTTTATATTTTTATCAGGATTATAAAACAAGCCTTTATTTCCCCCTTTATTAACTGTAAAAATACATCCAATAGTAAAAACAACAACGATACCAATTACAATAAGATTTTTTTTAGAAATATTAAATTTGTCAATCTTCATAAAATTGTATCCTCCTTCCTGTTTATTATTATAAGTTAAAAAAACAAACAAGACAACAAAGTTGCCTTAAAAAACAATGTTTTTGGTGGAAACTTATTTTTATAATTAAAAAAATATAGTATAATAGTATTTATGGAAGTGATAAGTTATGAAATTTAATGAAGTTTTAAACAGATATTTAAAAGAATTAGACTGCACCGCAAGAAAATTGTCAATAGAATCAGGATTAACTGGATCAGTTATAAGTAGATATAGAAGTGGTGAAAGAACTCCTATAAAAAATAGTGAACAATATGAAAAGTTAACAACAGCTCTTTATAATATTGCCAAAGAAAAAGGAAAAAGCAAATTTACTCTAGATAAAATAATAAATGACTTTAATAGTACATTTCAAAATGATGGCTTTGACTATAATAATTTTAGTAATAATCTAAATACTTTAATAACATCACTTAATATAAATACTCATGAAATGTCAAAATATATTTTATTTGATGCCTCACATATTTCAAGAATTAGATATGGTAAAGCTAGACCATCTAATCCAATAGAATTTTCTAATAAAATATGTACTTATATTTATAACAGATATAAAAGTCCTGATGATATAAATAACCTATCTGCTATTACTGGTTGCAAAAAAAGTGATTTAGCAAATAATAAATTTTATAATACTCTATTTGCTTGGTTAACAAGTGGAACAACTCCAGTTAAAAGCAAAGTAGCTGATTTTTTATATAATCTTGACACATTTAATTTAGATGACTACATAAAAGTAATAAAGTTTGATAAATTAAAAGTTCCTATTATTCCTTTTTATAAAGCAAAATCAAGGCATTATTATGGACTTGAAGAAATGAAAAATGGAGAACTTAATTTCTTTAAAGCAACTGTTTTATCAAAGTCAAAAGAAGATATTTTCATGTGTAGTGATATGCCAATGGAAGATATGGCAGAAGATACTGAATTTGGTAAAAAATGGATGTTTGGGATAGCTATGTGTTTAAAAAAAGGACACCACCTAAATATTATTCATAATGTTGATAGACCTTTTAATGAAATGATGTTAGGACTAGAAAGTTGGATACCTATTTATATGACTGGACAAATATCTCCATATTATTTAAAGGATTCAAAAAACAGTATATATGGTCATTTAGACTATGTTTCAGGAACTGTAGCATTAACTGGAAAATGTATTAAAGCTCATCATAATAAAGGAATGTATTATTTAACCACTAATAAAAATGAAATTAAATACTATAAAGAAAAAAGTGATTTACTTCTTAAAAAAGCAAAACCACTTATGGAAATCTATAAAGAAAATAATATAAGAGAATATAAATTATTTCTTAAAAAAGATGAAAATATAATATGTGATAGAACAAGGTATCTTTCAGCACTACCCTTATTTACAATAACTGATGAACTACTAATTAAAATATTAAAAAGAAATAAACTAGAAAAATCTGACATTGACAAAATAATTAAATATAAGAATGAAGAATTAAAATATATGAATAATATTTTCAAAAATAATAAAGTAAACGATTATATTTATGTAATAAAAGAAAACGAATTTAAAAATGATACTCCATCACTTTCACTAAATAATTTATTCATAAATAAAAAGATAACTTATACTTATAAAGAATATATGGAACATTTAAAACAGACCAATGAATATGGAAAAAAAATAAATAATTATGAAATATACTACATTAACAATAAAACATTCAAAAATATAACAATAACATTTATCAAAAATCATTATGTAATTATTTCAAAAAGTTCTAATCCAACAATACACTTTGTTATTGAACATCCAAAATTAGTCAAAGCCATTGAAAATTTTAATCCACTAATAAAGGAATAGAAGAAAGATGAACAATTAATGTAACAAATACTATTTTACACACAATATTAAGAAATAATATAATAGTCAATATTTCAGTTTTTTAGAATATAAAATTAATTCTATATGAATTATACAATATCACTTGGTGAAAATTAAACTAATGATATGGTGACATTTAAAAAAAATTAACAAATAATTACAAATAATTAGCAAATTATATTGACTTTTTTCAAATTTATGTATAATATATAGACCTATCGAAAGTTATTCGATGGAAAGGGTTTTGGTAAAATGAAAAAAGTTTTTAGAACTTTAACTATTTTTGTTGTTGCTTTTAGTTTCTTTACCGGAAAAGTTACTGCTCAAACTAATCCTGGTGAAGTTAAATTTACAAAGACTGCAAAAGTAGTGACTGGTGATGGAGAAGATGGAAGAAGTGCTTTAATTAACTTAAATGTTAATGGTAATTCATTCAATATCTATTCATCAGAAAAAGAGGTAGTTTTAGTACTTGATGCTTCTGGAAGCATGAGTGAGTCTAATAAACTATCTAATTTAAAATCATCTGCAAATAAATTAGCTGAAGAACTACTTAAACCTTCTAATAAACAAAAGATTAAAGTAGGAGTTGTTTATTATGCAGATGGAATATCAAAGAAATGTGATTTAAACACAAATTTAGAACAAGTAAAAGATTGTATCAATTCAGTAGAAGCTGATGGTGGAACTAATATTCAACTTGGTATAAAAACTGCTAACGGGATGTTCAGTGGAAATACTAAGGATAAGAGTTTAATTATACTTTCAGATGGGGAACCAACTTTTTATACTGATGAAAATGGAAATAGACATGGTGCAGGAAATAGTGACAACCACGAAGATGGTAAAATAGATATAAAAGGTTACTGGGAAGATGGTCATTATTATAATAACTATTATGATAAATACGATAAAACTCTTCTATATAGATGTAGAGGATTTAGTTGTACAGAAAACGTTGGTAAAAAACCTAGTGAAGCAGCTTTAGAAGAAATTGCTAATTTTGATGGAAAAGTTTATACTATCGGATTTATGGTTAATGAAAAAGCTGAGAGTTTTTTAACTAATTTAGCTGGAAATAAGGGTAAATACTATTCTGCTAACAATACATCAGATTTAAATAGTATATTTACTTTAATAAGTGAGCAGATTGATAAAATAGCTACAGATGTTCAAGTAGTAGATGTTGTTCCTAAAACATTCAATGTTAATGAACAATATTTAATTGATAATTATGGAGCTAAAACTATAATTGATGAAAATACATATAAATATGGAGATAATTTAATAGTTAGTAAAAATGATAATGAAGAAACTGTTATAACATGGTTAATAGGTGATTTAAAAGCAAATAATAATAGTTCTTTAACATTTAGAATTGATGCTAAAGAAGATTATTATGGAAGTATGTTTACTAATGATGGAGCCATATTAACAGGTAAAGCAGTAGATGGTAACCCATTCTATTCTGAATCTAATCCTTTAAATATTAAATTAGATGATCCAACTGTAGTAATTCCTGCAGTTACTGAAGATGATAATTATACAGTAAATCGTAATCAAACTTTAACAACAGATAAAACTACTGGTGTTAGAAAGAATGATTATAAAAGTGAAAAGAAAGATGAAGCTAAAAGTTTAACTGATGAAGTTATTCTAGTTAATAATGTTAAAAATGGTACTTTAACTTTAAATAGTGATGGTTCATTTACATATATTCCTAAAAAGAACTTTATTGGAACTGATAGTTTTACTTACTATATATTAACAACTGTTATTAATAATAATAATGAAAAAATAGTAGTTAAATCTAAAGCAGCTACTGTAACTATCGAAGTTAAAGGAGTAAATACTACATATGTAGTACAATATTTAGAAAAAGAAACTAATAAAGAATTATCAAATAGTAAAACTGGTAGTGGTTTAGTAGGAGATGAAATAACTGAATCTTATATTAATATCCCTAACTATAAGTTAAATGGAGAAGAAACTATTAAATTAGTTTTAGATGAAGAAAATAATATAATAACATTTTATTATGAAAAAATTAAAACTTCAGTTAATGTTAAATATTTAGTTGAAGGAACTGATATTGAACTAGAAACTGAAACAATAATTAATGGATTTGTAGGAGAAGAATATACTACTAGTCCAAAGAATATTGAAAATTGGGAACTAGTTAGTGAACCAACTAATAAAAATGGTATATTAAAAGAAGAAAACGAGAGTGTTATATATTACTACAAAAAAGTTATCGGCAAACTTATTATTAAATACGTAGATGAAGAAGGTAATAATTTAATAGATAGTGATATTACAGAAGAACAAACTGGAACAGAATATATTACTAAAGCAAAAGATATTACTGACTATGTTTTAATTAAAGTTGAAGGTAAAGAAAATGGTAAATATACTAAAGAAGATACTATTATAACTTATATTTATAAGTTTGAAGGTGGTAAAGGACAAGGAGAACCAGACCCAGAAATACCTAATACTGGTATAAATGGAGGATATGGTATTGAAATTCTATCTATTTTATCTTTAATAAGTTTAATAGTATTAAAGAAAAAAAGTTATTAAAAAGTTAAATAAAAGATTGCTAATAATTCATAGTTAGCAATCTTTTTTTATACTTATTTCTTCATTATATATTTTATAATACTTTTTAGTAATTTCACTCCAAGAAACACCTAAATTTTTTTTAGCATTTCTTGAAACTTTTTTTAATTCACTCTCATTCTTAAAAATATTAATTATTTTATTCTTATATAAATTAACATCTAATTCACTCAAATAGCCATCAACCCCATCAGTAATTGTTGACCCAACCATACTCTCTCTTATAAATAAACCTGGTGTCATATTAACTGCAGCTTCTATTCTAACTAAACTTGAAGTATCAAACAAAGATGGAAATAATAACAAGTCACTTCTCCTATAAATATATGAAAGAAGTTTTCTATCTGTTATCTTACCAGTCAAAATAACATCGTCTTCTAAATTATACTCTTTTACTCTATCAATAAGTTTTTCATAGTCAGGCCCTTCACCAACAAAAATCATTTTAAAAGAAAAATTATCATCCTTAAGTAATTTAAGTGTATCCATTATAAAAAATATATTTTTAATATCAATTATTCTACCAACAAAAAGCATAACTTTATCTTCTTCTTTAAGATTAAACATTTCATTAATCATATTCTTTTTTATACCCTTAAAAATTGCAGGTTTCAAATCAGTCCCATTATAAACAACTCTAATTCTCCCTTTATATCCATAACTTCTTGCTTCAAGAACCAAAGGATCATTAACAACAGTACATAAATCACACTTATTTAAAGATTTAATAAGAACACCTGCTACTTTTTTAGCTATTACTTCATTTTTAACAAATCTTTTAAACTCAAAATCAAACCTAGTATGAAGAGTAGATATACAAGGAATATTTAATTTCTTAGCAAGATTAATCCCAATACGTCCGAGTATAAAAGGAGAATGTATATGTATTATATCAAACTCTTCTTTAATAAGTTCACTTTTATTACAAAAAACATCAACTATTTTATAAGAAGTAAAAGGTACTTTTAAACTTTTTAACCTAATAACTTTATAAGGAAACCCTTTATCATCACATCCATCAATATATGGACACACTACAACAACATCAGCATATTTTGTTAAACATCTAGCCAAATTATCAACAACCATTGTAACTCCATCTATATTAGGATAATAATTATCTATAAAAAGACCTACTTTCATTCTTTTCTTTTTCATACAACATACCTCAATATAAATATACTATATTTTTAAAAAAAATACTATTAAAAAAAATTAGATATTGTAAACTATAATTTACAAGAGCAATATTTTTTATTATTATTTAATCTTTTAAGTTCTAAAACACTAATATTTAAATTATTATCTACCCCACTTCCTATTTTAACGTCCTTTTTATTATTTCCATGATAATCACTTCCAACAGTCATAAATAAATTATATTCTAAGCATACTTGCTTATAAAACTTCATTTCTTCATTAGTATGACTTGAATGATACACTTCAATTCCTCCTAACCCACACTTAATTAATTCTTTTAACAAAATCAAAAACTCTTTTTTATCAAGTTCTAAACTTTTTGGATGTGCAAGTACACTAACCCCATGAGCCAAATTAATAACATTTATCGCTTCTTTATAATTTATCCCTTTTCTATATTTTCTTGTATTTTCATAAGCTGTAATTAAATATTTATTAAACGCATCTTTAACATCACTAGCATACCCATACTTTACACATAATTTAGCAATATCAACCCTGTTAATAGTTTTTCCTTCATTATACACACTTTCTATTAATTTAACCAATTCTATATTACTAAATTCTAAATTATATTCTCTTTTAACTTCTTCATAAATTGTCAAAAATGAATTAATCTTATTTTCCTTAATCCACGATAATTTATCATTTAAATATTTATTATCTATATCTATTCCATATCCCAAAATATGCATTCTACCATGATTAACCTTAACAGATAATTCAACTCCATCAACAAATTTCAAACTCTCATCATTATGTAAAACATTCTTATATTTTCTAATTCCTTCAACCGTATCATGATCAGTTATAGAAAGTACACCTACATTTGATTTTTTTGATAATTCCAATACTTCAAGTGGACTATTTGTTCCATCACTATAATTAGTATGAGTATGTAAGTCAGCTACTTTTATTAAATCATAATACTTCTTTAACACTTCTCCTTTTTTACTTTCATCATAATTAAAACTACTTAATAACTTTGCAATTTCTTCGCTATCATTAGATTTATACATATAATCACTTCCTCTAGGTACATTATATAACAAAACTAATAATTAAAAAATTACCAATTAGTTATATTTGTAATAACTACAAGTTATAAAAGCCATTAAAAATATGTATTATACTTATTACCAAAAAAGGAGTATATTATTACCAAAGAAAGGAAGAAAATCATGAATAAAGAATTGTTAAATTTATTAAAAAAGAAAAAAGAACTCTTTAATCAAATTATAACTATAAGAGAAAAAACTAATTATTACGAACTAAATAACCTTTTATTAATTTCAAAAAAATATTTAAAAGATAACAATGACACATTAATTCTTAGTGAGTATATAAATAAAATTAATAAAAAACTTAAGACACTAGAAAGTGAAAAAAATCTAACTATAGAAGAAATAAAAAAAATATGTTCACATCAAATAGTAATTGATGAAAGAAAAGAAAATAATTATATTTACCCAAACTACATCTACTGTCCAATATGTACTTCTTTTTTAGAAGACATACCACCCTCATCAAGACATATAATAACTGGCAAAGTTAAAAATGATTTTAACATTGACTACGAAATATTAAGTGACACTGATAAACTTGAAGACTTTTTAACAAAACTAGAGTATACAGAAAATATACAAATACTAAGGAGATATTAAAAATGAAGAAATATGAAATTAACACTTTACTTAAACTAAAAAAAGAATGCTCTGAAATTTCAACAGATTTACTAGATTTACAAAGAGTTATTATTACAAATATAGAAAATCCAGAACTCAAAAATAACATTAAAAATATTAAAGAATTACTAATAAATGAAAGAAAGAATTTAATAAATAAATATGACGAATTAGAAAAATTACAAAAGAAATGTAAACACGAAATAAGATTAACATCTATAGATAAAGACCATACTTGCATTTTATGTGGTAAAAAAATATCAGGTGAAAACAATTTTTCCTGGAGTGAAAGTATAAACAGAAACAATAACTACATATCTTTTCGATATAAAAAAGAAGATAATCCAAATGGAGACTTTGACATATATAACGAAAATGGTGAGGGAGTAGAAGAATTAACAGCCATAACCTCAAACATATTAGAAAACTATAATGATATTGATGAGATAAACCTAATACAAGAATTCAAACAAAGAAACATAAAAAATATGAAAGTAATAAATAAAAAAGACAAAATTGAAAACTACATTCTAGTAATTGATGGCACTAATAAAATATATATAGATAAAAATAACTACATTTTTAGACTACATAAAAATCAAACATTCAAAATTGTAGACTACTTTTCACAAATACCAAGTATAAAAATAAAATACATAGTTAATAAAGAATTTAAATCCAGTGAAGAATATAAAAAAATAGAAAATAACCCAAACATAAAAATTATATTATACAATGAAATATCAACCATTTACAGTGAACTAAATAACGACCAAGATATTCCATATAAACTAATATTTAATTATAGTAAACTATATACTATAACATATTCTTCAAACAAAATAAATTTTATTCCTTATGATTTAGACCTAACAATTTTTCATTCAAAAATAATAACTGAAGAAATTAAAGAAGAAAATAATCTACTAAAACTAAAAAAAGACTTATATTATAGTTGTATTAAATAACACTTTTTAGTATAATAAGGTCATAACTGGAGGTTATTTATGAATATTGATTATGAACTATATAGAATATTTTATATTGTAGCTAAAAATGGAAACATAACAAGAGCTAGTAAAGAACTTTTAATAAGTGAGCCTGCTGTCAGTAAATCAATTAAAAACTTAGAAGGGTATTTAGGTGCTCCGTTATTTACTAGAACAAAAAAAGGAGTAAACTTAACAACTGAAGGAATTACATTGTACGAATATATTAGTAAAGGAATAGAATACTTTAAAAGTGGTGAAGCAAAATTTAATGAATTAATTAACTTAGAAAGTGGCACTATTAGAATTGGAATAAACACTACTCTAACAAAAGAGTTTTTAATGCCTTACTTAGAAACTTTTCATAAACTTTATCCCAATATAAATATAGAAATAAGAACAAATCTAACTAGTGAATTAAAGTCTATGCTTAAAGATGGTCTAATTGATATGCACATTTTAAATCTAACTAATGAAGAAACAAAAAATGATTTTAACATAATAAAATGTAAAACAATAACTGATTGCTTTGTAAGTAATAAACCTATTAAAGAAAAAATATCAATTAAAGAATTAAATAACTACCCTTTAATACTTCAAGACAAAAATTCTAACACAAGAAAATTCCTAGATGATTTTGCAAATAAATACGAAATAACTTTAAAACCAAAAATTGAAATAGGAAGTTATTACTTAGTAAGTGAGTTTTCACGTATTGGTCTTGGAATTGGTTATGTTACAAAAAATTATATAAAAAATAATTTAGATAACAAAGAACTATTTATTGTACCAATTAAAGAAAAAATTCCTTCTAGAGAGATAGGCATATTGCTTAATAAGAATACTACACCTAACTTTAGTACAAAAGAATTAATAAAAATAATTACACAAAATACTACTAATTAACTAAATTTCAGGACTATCAACAAATCCTGGATCCTTAAATCTAAAATAAACTAAACAAATTGCACCAACAGCAAAAAATATACTACCAAAAAGTCTTATTCTTATAAGATTTTTTTCTTTAGAACTTGCTTCATTATAAATTTCATAATTTTTTTTCAAATAATAAAGATAAATTATAAGTGCTATAACTATAGTT
>ENA-OQRA01001376-OQRA01001376.1-human-gut-metagenome-genome-assembly--contig:-NODE-1376-length-13208-cov-2.818292_pt1 | contig 13208 bp, 17 predicted proteins | sample MGYA00243238_ERZ505106 | MGnify/ENA primary metagenome ERZ505106 (study PRJEB26097, sample SAMN02711298) | human gut metagenome | biome: Gut microbiome | host: Homo sapiens | place: Denmark...
GTCTCTAGTTGTTCCTTAAGAGATCTTGGTTCATAAGCCATCCAACTATACTATTTTTTATATAAGCTCTTTATCCAAAAGGAAATCAATCACATTGATATTCAAAATACCGTTATCATCATACCAACGCTTTCCAATATCTTTCCTTACAACAATTTTAGGGAAAGAATCTCCTGTAAGTGTAAATGGTCTGAGTTCTACTTCTGCTTTTTCATCAGCCGGCATCGCATGCGCTGACTGGATATAGGTTCGTTTCCCTCCTGAATTTACAACAAAATCAATTTCCCTTGGGACACGAATTGAATTGCCATTTTCATTGAGTGTCCTTGCATAAACAACACCAACATCAACGGACAACTGCCTGATATTCAACTCATTATATATGATGTTCTCCATTATATGCGTCATTTCCTGCTGACGAAAACCGATTCTTGCATTTCTGAGTCCAATATCCTCGCAGTAATATTTATTTGGCGAGTCAAAATAGGATTTTCCTTTTACGTCATATCGCTTACTTTCGGAAAAAAGGAATGCATCCTCCAAATGTCCGATATATGCCCGAATCGTATTGGCAGACACACCGCCCCCTTGTTTAGACTTCAGAGTGTTTGCAATTTTAGTCGGATTTGTTAATGAACCTACTGATGAACAAAGCAACTTGTTCTTGAGATAATATAGGCATTTGCTTTTCGCCAGAAACGATAACAGGGCACCTGCATTTTGGCAGGCGCCCTGTTCATCATCCCTATTCTCCAAACACTCTAACTTATATTCTGCCGATCAATACTACGATCCCTGCCACGATCAGTGCAATGACAAGATACAGGATAGTAGCCAGACCACGTTTTACCAGAACATCCTTCCAAGGCTTGATGTAAGGAATTCCTTCCATACCTTTAATGACCCAGATCCTGCTGTGTGCCACCCAGACTCTGTCAAGCATAATACCGTCAAACCAGTTCATAACCACCAGGAACAGATATGCCTGCCAGAATGCGGTTTTGAAATCGGTAACCTGATTCCACAGCGCAATGATCAGGATCAAAGCAGCAAAAATATAGATACAAAACGGTACCATAAAACGCTTTCCCCGTTTCATTGTTGCCTCTTTATCCGCAAGTCCCCGTCTCTGAGCCTCCTCTATGTATGCCTTCGGATAAAAATACAGACAATTCATTCCATCGTTTTTAGCCGCTAATTTTACCGGCAAGATAAACAGGATACAATATAATACGTTTTGCAATAACAGTAACATTTTCCATACCTTCCTTTTTCTTATTCTTTTGTAGGAACCTATCTGCTCTGTAAAAAAAAACAGCGCAGGTTAGGCTCTTCTAACCAGCGCTATTTTACCATATTTTTCTCATTATGCAAATATTTTTATGTAAGTCCATGACTAGACCTGCAATTTATGCCAGTCAGTTTAGGAAGTGTCTTCTGCAGTTCTACGTGATTTATATGCTTTCTCCAGCGGTTCTATGCGATCCATGGCAGGATTGCATCATCGATCGCCTGATACCTTGGTGTATCCAATACCTGTAGCAAAGCCCCGTAAGGATCTTTTCATAGGTTTCTCCTTTTCTGTGAAATACCAGACACATTGAAAACAGGACGTCCGGTCCCGCTTCTTGTATATTCTCATCATTTACCTAATCAAAATAATCTGCTGTAAGTGTCTGTATTATTGATAAAACTATCTTATATTTCACGGTGTCAGTTGTCGAGCAACCTGTGGTTTAAGCAGTGATATACCGCTCTGTAAAAGGCATACAGGTTCTGTCCCTCCGATGGCCCTGTATCCAATGCCGCCTCGTATTCATTCTGTATATCTTCATCTATCTTTTGTCCATCAAAATAACTGGATGGGAATAAAATTGTATGAACCATCAATCTCACCTTTTTCTGCATTTATTCTTGGGTTTTTTTCTGAAATCCAAAAAATAGTCTACACTTTTTATATCTCTGAGGCAGATATAAATTGAAATAAGCTCCTCCTGCTTATCTTCAGCGTAATAGATCCTTCCCACCTTACTGTATGCACTTTTTCTGACTCTGTTGAGAACGGATCTTGCAAACCTGTCCACATAATTTTGTGACATGTCCCAGTTTCCTTCTTCATATAATTCCTGCCAGTTATTAAAGTTCATACGCCGCTCTTCATACGCCTCATACATCTGCGTCACTTTCTCATATGCGCGTTTGTATTCCTCCGGCGTATGCTCTTGTTTGGAAAACTTTTTATTGGCTATATCGCCATTTTCATCCATATTGGTAACAAGCTCCCAAAAAGATCTTCCTGTTATCCGGAACTTATTTTGATAATCAAGATACATATTGTACTCTTCATCATCAAAATCAGGCTCACTGTCATAAAATTTTTCAACTGCCGCCTCGCAGAAATAATGGCGAAGTAGTTTTTCTATATATCTTTTTGACAATTTCAGTTTCTTGGGTATTTCATTCCGTCTGTTAAACGCCTCGCAGGCAAATTCATTTCGTTTTTCAACCGATACTTTTTTATGCAACATTTCTACAACCTCCATAAAAGCATCATATCTTCCAAAATACCTGTTGTCGAGCAACCGGTGGTTCAGACGGTTTACGCAGCTATAGAATATCCTAAACAAGTAGAAGAGGACACAAGGTCCTCTTCCACCAAAAGCTCCATTGGGCTTACATGATACAAAATTGCTAAGGCTACCAGATTATCGGCCTGGGGATAACATTTTCCGGCTTCCCACTTATACACAGCCTGGGTTGATTCAAACCCCATGTACTCCATGACCTGCTTCACAGAAATATTTCTCTGCCTGCGGATCTGTCTCATCCGCTCCCCGCTGGCTACTATGTCGAAATGTGGTCGTTCCATGTCGCGCCTCCTTTTCCTTTTGGAAAACACATCAATTTGTTCTACAGAAATACCGCATGACAGTATCATAACACATAATTGGGGAAATGTGGCATTAACTTGTGGTTAAAAATAAAGTAAACTTACCTCCTCCTCAGCTCATAAATCAGAACTGATTTATATATCTCTTAAACTCTTGCTTTGATGTTCGACCATGCTTTAACCGGTTATTGCTTGTCTTGTTGTCCTTGACAAGTATTATTCTATCGGGAATAACCGGAAGTATCATCACCCCATCCGGCAACAAAAGTTTCCGTAGAGGAAACTTTACATATATTAGTATATGAAGCTTTTCTGCATATACTATCTGTATATCATCCTGCAAAACAAAATAGTTTTATTTTTGTCTTGTGTATAGAACGCTTTTAATATATAATTGTTTTATAGATTGGAGGTTTGATTATGAATAGAGATACCTTAAAACAGATCATGGTTGATCAGAAGGATATTTACTTAAACAATCCATTAATTGCCAGACATTATCCTTTGGAAGAAAATATAAACTATTGCTTTGTCGGCATCAGAAGATGTGGCAAATCCTATATGATGTATCAGCAGATACAGACCTTACTTGAAAAGAAGGTCCCTTTATCACAGATCGTCTATGTAAATTTCGAAGATGAACGTCTGTTGGAAATGACATCTGATGATCTGAATACCATCCTGGAAATAGGGCTGGAGCTTTCGGGAGCAGGTAATAAGCCATATTTATTTCTTGATGAAATACAAAATATTGACGGATGGGAAAAATTCGTACGCAGAATTGCAGATATGAAATACAGGATAAGTATCACCGGAAGTAACAGCAAAATGCTCAGCAGTGAAATTGCTTCCACACTGGGTGGACGATTCGTGATTATGAATATATATCCTTACTCCTTTGCCGAATACCTGATTGCGAACGGTAAGGAAAAGAATTACCTGGATACCATCAGTACAAGTGATAAAGCGGAGCTGCTTGCACAGTATAATGAATATGTTACTTACGGCGCTTTTCCTGAGCTTGTGGATATCAAAAACAAACGCACCTTCTTAAGCAGCATTTATCAGACGCTTTACCTGGGAGATATTATTACAAGAAACAAAATCACAAACGACTTTGCCGTTAAGCTTTTATTAAAGAAAATAGCTGAGTCCATTACCAAGCCTCTCTCCTTCACCAGGCTAGCCAACATCGCAAAAAGCGCAGGAACCTCTCTGGGCAAACAGACCGTCATAAACTATGTGGGATATATGAATGATTCCTATCTCATATTCCCTCTGACAAATTATGCTGCAAAGCTTGTGGAAAAAGAGACTTCCCCTAAATACTATTTCATGGACACCGGTCTTGTAGGTCTGATGCTTTTGGACTGTAAATCTGCGCAATTAGAAAACCTTGTAGCAATAGAACTTGTCAGACGCTATGGTATGGAAAATGTCTTCTATTTTGAAAACAATGTGGAGATTGATTTCTATGTTCCTGATGACAAGCTTGCTATTCAGGTATCACTGCAGGTTCTCGATGATATGGATACACGGGAGCGTGAGACCAAAGCTTTTGTAAAACTTCATAACTTTATTCCAGATGCAAAATGCCTTATTATTACAAATAGCGAGGAAGCATCTATAGAATGTGACGGAATCCCGATTTCAGTACTTCCTGCATGGAAATGGCTTTTGGACCATCATTCGTCATGATTATTCTTTTTTCTAATACTAGATGCAACTATTCTTACATTCTTAGCTTCTCCTACACTGGCCCTATCTATCAATTCTTTAACCAACTTGTCTCTAATTTCAAGACTGTGCAAATCATATTTTTTTACAAACTCGCACCACCTTGATGTTCTTCTATCTCCACATGATATTTTACTCAACACATCATCATCATATTGTAAACATCCATTTACGTAATAATTCCATGCATCCTTATTTATTTTTTCAAATACTTGTTCTGTGTATGGTATCGCCGCATTAGATGAACCATATGCATTTCCAAGAAATACTACAATACAAGAACTTATTGCTTCTTTTAATGCCGGTTTTGGAATTTGAGTACCTAATATTTCTAATTTACGAACTGCTTCTGGCTCCTTGTAAAAATTATTCATTTCATGATGAACGCGTTTTATATTCTTTGCTGCTTGAATAAAACTAATAGAGCGTAAGTTTTCCGGAACATAATCAAATCCATGCACACGTTGTAAAGCCGATTTGAATGTTAGCATTTGATTCTCTTTACCGCTATTTACATACTGACTATATGTTGTTCCAACAAAATACTTATCATCCGATGATAAATTATCCCATACTATTTCTAATATCTTACAGAAATTAAGCGCAACTGTCTCATATTCAGCACCTTCTGTAGATGACAATAAGTTTATAAGTGTTCTTATAGTCGTGCGCTTATAAAAATACGGACTTCCTTCCAGCATCATTAAGCGTTCAGGCTGTTTTTCAAATAACTCAAATTTCAGACTATCGCGAAAATTACCAAACTCCATAGTAACTCCAGCTGATTCATATCCTAGAACATATTGCATACAGGCTCTAATCACAGTTTCTGCCTCATTCTTAGGCATTTCCTCCTCAGTATCCCGTTCCCTATAATGCTGTACAATTTCATCAGCTTGAGACAAACGCATTTTACCTGTGCTATTTATAAGCCCTAGTTCTGACGCTAAATTAATAACCTCAAACGCTGGCAATTCTCTGATATAGTTTAAATCATTCAGCCCAACCATTTCACCAACGAACTCTAACCCCAGCGATAGCACCCTATCCCGAAGAATACGTATAGCACGTTCCCATACAAATTCTGAAGCTATTTCGAAATTTTCCGTATCGTAATTTGATAATATACTTGCAACTTCTCTCTCTTTCAACTGAACATTATAAGATAAAACACATGCTACATCTGCACTCTTAGGTAATTCTACCCCACCAGATGCAGACCATAATGCAGGTACATCTTTATTACTTATTTCCACTTCATAACTCATTTTTTCTGTCACCTCCTCATGTTCATAAACTATTATTTCTTCAGGTAATTTCTTTTCATTTCGCTTCGCAAGACTTTGTATACCAACAACCGAACCATTTAGCGTAGGATGTTGACTGATCCCTTTATCTCTACACCATTCCTCCATATTTCTTGCTACAGCTACTTTAAGAGATTCAATCGTAATCTCCTTATTCTTTTCCCATTCTTTTATAGCCTTTGCAACATAATATGTAAAAATGCCTTGTTCCAAATCACTATCCGGAAAACTGCTCTCGTTTTCAGAACATGAAGCCAATGTAGCCCAGCTTCGGTCCATAGAACTCAGATTCACTCCAAATGCAGAATAATCTCTAGCATCTACTCCCGAATGACATGCATCTAAAATCATAAACGTACTACATTTTGACTTATTCAGAATGGCCTTTATCTTTGTTAATGAAAGAGCTGTACTAAATTCCATTCCCCTAATTGTATCAGGAAGCAAAAAGTATGCGTCATCATCTTTTGACATCCCATGCCCTGCAAAATAGAAAAGAATGGAATCGCCTTCGTCTGCTTTTTCGACTACATTATCTAATTCCTTATACCAATAATCAGGCTTACTTTCATCCGATTCCAAATATACTACACTAAAGCAAATATTATCTCTCTCATAATCACAGTAATTCTCCAAGGTTTCTGTTATTAAAAATAAATCTGAATGGCAAAAATATATATTGCCATACTGCGGATAATCTTCACAACTTAATCCAACAAAATATCTCACTTTACAGCCCTCTCTCTTGTTCATTTTTTATTGGCACATTTGTCTATATGATACATCATTATTATGATTTTAAACTTTGCCTTTGCCAATTCAATAATGGCATAATTACTCTTCCAACTTTTTATTAATATATTTTCCTGACTTAATTCTCCCATCTCTCGGCTTTTCTGCATCCTCTGGTATTGACCAATATGCACCCATTTTAAAGGCACCCGGAATTCGTCCTTTTTGACAAAGTGCCCTTATTCTTCTCTGCTTAATTCCCCACTTTTCAGCCGTTTGACTAATAGACAAATATCTCATTTATTATCCCTCTTGTGCGAAACAAATTGATCATTTTTGACATAAAATATTATAAACCCAAGTCGGCACAAAATCAATTTATTCTTACCCAAAACTCCAAAACTCCATTCCATTCTATGTAATCTATTTCATCACACGAAAAAAAGCCGGAGTCACAGCCCTTCACAAGCCATAACTCCGCCAATTTCAAATCTCCAATATTACCTTATCTCTTCACTTTTCTTCTTCACATTTTTTTCCACAGCTACAGTTCTTGCATCCGCAGCTTTTTTCTTTTCTACCAACTTATCCTTTATGGATGTTTTCCGACTTTTCTCCTCCAAATATTTCTCCACACCGGGCAAATACTCTTTCAGTGTTCCAGTCTTGTACTTGATAATCGGATTAATTCTTGCCATAACATTAAGTAACTCCTTATAGGAATCACTTTGAAATACATCCTGCACTCCCTGTTCCAATTTATCCGTAATCTCCTTAAGCTGTGCTGTCTGCTTTTCTTTCGATTCAATTACCAAAACCTTCTTCTATATCTCTTCTGGCACTTCTCCGTAAATGGTCGCATCCGGCATTGCATTCATGGCTGTTCCATAGGTATCCTTCTTGCACATGCAAAAGCCAAAATCGTTATACAATTTAATTGCTCTATCATTCATCTCCACTTCTCTTGCAGGTGGTAAATAATGATATGATGTACCCTCTTGCCTGAGTGCTACCGTCGGAATGAAAAAACGCCTTCCGTATCATCAATCAATGAACCGCAACAGCCCATGGCAATGATTTCTCTTGCCCCTCCGCCTATCAACTGATCCATAATCTGGGTTGCTGCCGCTCCACCAAGTGGTGCCTGACAAAATACAATTTCCGCGCCATTATATATTATTTTGTAAACCGGAAATTTCTTCGTAATCGATTCAAATTCTCCGACCACTTCACAGTCATGAATTAGAACATATTCATCAATTTCTTTTTCCATGAAAAGCATTACTGCCTTTTTCGCAAATTTATAATCCCAACCATGTCCCGGCATGATGATTGCGTTCTGCTCGGTATCATATTCTAAGATGGGAATTTCGTTTTTGATTAATGCCATAAATTTTTTCTTCTAAATCCATATAATATTTTAAATCCATAATCAGTTACTCTCCAAAGTTCAAATTTATAAGCCTTGAATATCCGCTGACTTTTTCACAAGCTCCAAATGTTCTATGCCTTTACTTTTTGTTGCCATATTTTCTATAATTTGCAATTCAGCACCTAAAAATGAAGACATATCTTTTTCATTACTTCAAAAACTTCTTTTGTCAAGGTCATCCGGTAACTGCATTGCTTCCACAAACATAGTAAGAGCTGTGCGGATTCCCAGATAAAATCCATTCTTTTCTGCGATATATGATGCTGAAAAAATCATATCCCGTATCGTTTCCAATTCCTTCTCTGACATAGATTCCCTCAATGGTTCTATGATTGTATTGACTTCCTCATCAAGCTTTCTACCTACCTTGATACAGTCAGCCTCATAGAATATAACCTTGTCAAAGAGCTTCTTTAATACATCATGCATTACTGTTCATCTCCTTTCCTGCCACATCTGGGCATAATAATAGAGCAGTTTTATGACATGCTAAGGTCAAATAAAAAAGACACCAAGATTTCTCCTGATGTCTTTGATATTCATATACAGAGGGGGTGGGGTTTCGAACTAAGAATATTTTTAAAGATTTTAAACGTGAATGCCTTCAAAAAATTATATATATATTTTTTCCTATACTGTTAGCTATAACATAAAATTGCTCATTCAATAAACCTAAACATCTAATTTCTAATAAGAACTTATGACTAAACAGATTAAATATGCCATTTTAATAGGTCTTACTATACAATCTCAGTCATCCCATTACTAATTTCTGTAACCTATGTGACTTATAATCCGTTGTTATATAGTCAACATGCATATAAAATAATGTTGGGTGATTATTATGGATGAAAACATACAACAAAAGGTAGGTCAAAGAATTAAGTTTTTACGAAACCAACAATGCATAAGCCAAGAGAAATTTGCACTTTCTATAGAAATGGACAGAACTTATTTAGCATCTGTTGAAGCTGGGAAACGCAATATTTCCATAACCAACTTACACAAGATAGCCAATGGTTTACATATTAGTTTATCAGAATTATTTAATGGAATATAACCATACAAGAAAGGATTGATGCTTATGGCACAGAATATTATTGAAAAATTAAGAGAAGAAGCTGTTAATCGTTTATTTGCTACAAATGGTTTTAACTCTGTATGGTCTACATGGCAAGGGGTAATACATCAATATGCTTCCTCTCCCACTCCTAGACAGCTCATTAACCTTGGTGACCATTTAAAAGATATTTTTTATTCAACCAATACAAATTCTGGTAGGACTCAAAGTGATGTATCTGGTGGAGGAGCAAATTGGGAAGCTCTTGTTTGCTGGTATTTAAATCTTTGCTGTATTGGAAGAAGAACGGTTGTTATAAAACACCATAAATCATTAATTCCAACACCAATAAGCAATGCTATAACTGTAAACTATGGAAATTTCCCATCCAACACAGAATCTGACCTTATAGCAATAACTTTTCCCGATAAGCCAGAATACTCTATGGACAAAGACAACATTGTAATCAATGATGAAAACGATATTCCTGTAAAATTATATAATCGTAACAAGTACAATACTCTTAACGTTCTTAATGCATTAGTTGCAAGAGACTTTTCAGGTATTGAAATACATATCATACAATGTAAAACAAATTGGAATGATAACGCTCAGATTCCTATGCTATGGGATATGATTTACTCATCAACTGCATTTAGAGCCGATATCACTATTGGTAGAGAAGGATACAATATGAATAATGCCAGACTTTTTTCTTATGCATTTGCGACAGTTCCAACTGTAAAGCCAGAAAAAATAACTCGCTCATCAGTTTGTGTTTCAAGAGTACGCAATCTTAGTGGTGGTAATTATTGGGGACGTCCCAGTGAAGATGGTGTTGCTAGCTCCATAAAAGAAATGCTTAATCGAAATCTTGCAACTGGTTCATCATTAAGTCATTTGGATACACTATCCTTAGCAATACCTAAATTATCGTCTAAAGGAATATATTCATATTTTAATTTTTAGTCAAAAAGGATAGATGTGCTTTGGCACATCTATCCTTTTACAATACTTTCATAATTTCTTCAACAATGGCTCTGGCTAAAAGTGGAGGAACAGCATTTCCAACTTGTGTATATTGTGGTACTTCTGTTCTTCTTAAAATTCCACCTGTAGTACGTTTTCCAAGAAACTCAAATGAATCATCAAATGATTGACATCTCGCCATTTCACGTACACTAAATGTTCTATCCTCCCACGGACTAATGTAATCATCTGGAATACTTACAATAGTCGCTGCTGGCTGATTCGGATTCCATCTTTGTCTAATATTCTTCTTCGTCAATAAAACATCTATCTGTTCATTTGTAGCCTTTGCACTAAGAAATAAATTGACTACTTGTTTCTCTGACAGCTTCAACTTTTCACAACACAACGCTTTCAATGCTGTTTTGTCTGAAATATCTATGCCTTCCGTAAGTACTCTTTTTCGTAAATTTGTTCCTGTTTCTCCTTGTCGAAATAGACTAAATCTTTCTTTTACTACCTGTGTCATATTTGACATTTCAGTACAAGTCAATTGTCGTGATACAGATATCGGATTTCCATTAACATCTGGTGTCCTACCATTTTTGCTTTCAATCTGATATCTACTTCTTCTTTTATTTATTTTATTCTTGATATCGACATCATTAATCAAATCGCCTATCGCATCTTTTATTGTCAGATATTCACTGTTTGATAAAATTGGTTCTGGGTAATTGGGACTTTTTTCACCATCTTTATATCCAATAAAAATGGCTCTATTTCTCCTCTGAGGAACACCATAATCTGCTGCATTCAATATTCGTGGTTCAAGAGTATGATATCCTATCTCCTCTAATTCTCTTCTTAAAATTTCAGGTGTAACACTACCATCTGGATACTCTATGCCAGTTATTCCAACATAACCTAAAAATTGCATATCCATAAACCCTTCTACATTTTCAAGAACAATATATCTTGGCTTAACCTCATTAATTACTCTTACATATTCGCCAAATAACATATTCCTCGGGTCACTTTTATCCCTTCTGCCAGCTCTTGAAAACCCCTGACAACTAGGACCACCTATCATTAAATCAATTACTACTGGAGCAACTCTCTCTCCATTTTTAAAACACTCTAATTGATTAATTCTATTCCATATACATTCTCCTGTAAGATTGCGAATATCCTCACATTCAAACCATGTATTATATCCTTGAATTAATCCTAATTGTTCGTGCCTATGCCTGTATGTCAGCTCAACCATATCACTTATGTCTGAACTAAATAAAATATCAAAACCAGCCTGTATTAAACCTTCAGAACATCCTCCCGCTCCACAGAACAAATCAATTGCATATGCCATTGGAATCTCTCCTATATAATTTATATCATATCATCACAATTATGATATTATCATGCTCATAATAAAAGTCCAGGACTTTCCTGTCTCACTTTATCATATATCTCAATAAAAGTCCAGGACTTTATGACATACTCAATGCTTTTCTGGCAAGTATATTTGAATATTACATTCATTTTCAATCATAGACTCAAATTAAATTTCAATTTATTTTGCCTTTCATACAATTCATTGCTCCATTTAGTTTACTCATGAAATCGATTGTTTTTTCCGAGCCAAATAAACACCTCTGAGCAATTCCTATCTGATTAAGATTATAAGCAATAACACTCTTCAAAGACAACTCAATCACATTATTTACAGGTATATCATGTGAAATCAAAGGAGCATCTTCTGTTTTTACTCTTAAAATAATAGCTAACCTTTTTGATATAGGTATGCATATGTCATTAAATCCCGTCCAAACCATTTGAGCCGGATTATCACTTATTATGAAATCCAACTCTGTATTATTGTATGCTATATACCAATTATAATTTTGCAATAAATTATTCAAAGTACCTAAGACAGGGGCTAATGAAATAATATTTTCTATCTGAAGTTGCTGACCAGGTATGCAGTTTGCTTTAATTGTATCTTCCTTAATTTGGGGGTCTAATCCCATATTATCACACATTTGTCTTAATACTTGTTCTGTTTTATAATTTATATTGTCAAGTATATCCCTATATTTCTTTGTACGATACGCTAAACTATGAATAAAGGAAATAAAAATTGCCCTTGTTTTATCATTATATATGCTCTGTGGATTTTCCTCTATCTCATCCAACATTTGGTTATATGCGCCTTCTTCTTGTGACAATGCATGCTCAACAAATTGTTCATCTTTTAGATTATCACTTTCTTTCAAACTTGGAAAAACCTTAAAATCATTTTTTAATAATTCCATTAATAAATCATTACTTACATCATAAAAATATTTATCTGAAGCATAATTCTCTGGATTTTGATTATGTAGTACTTTGCCTTCATCCTTAAATAATACAGACATTCTCCTTTTTTCTGCTGCTCCATATCCAAAGCGTTTCATGTACATTCTTGGAACATAATGCTGATTTTTTGTTTTCTGTATATTATTTAAAGTGCTCACTTTCCACCTCCATACATATATCTGACTTAAATTGCTTACTATATCTACTACAATGTAAATATATCATTTTTTAATATCAAACTCCATATAATTACATATCAACATTTATTTCCAAATCGAATTTACGCTCCACATATCTATCATATATACTTAAACCACTTCATCAATTCAAAGAAGCAAATCTGTTACAACACCTCTTTCTTTCGTAGTATCTAAACGGAGTATTATATCTTTCTTCTGAATTAAATAAAAGTTTTCCAAGTCCTCTCATAATAGGACTGGTTTCCCCCACACCATTCATAAAATTAGTCACTTCATTATACATTTTTTATGTACTCTTAATTCATTTTTATTAGAATATTGACAATATGTATGAATTATCTTGTTCATTCTCTCTACAAATAATTCACCCATAGATTTTCGACCATTAAAGTTATTTAAAAATCTTCCTTAGTCCTGAAATGTGTACTTTTTGAAACTACAAAAAAGGACTGCTAAACAGTCCCGAAATGTATGGATATTCCTTTACGGAACGTCCTGGTATTTGTGTATGCTTTTTAACACCACC
>ENA-OQRA01001377-OQRA01001377.1-human-gut-metagenome-genome-assembly--contig:-NODE-1377-length-13206-cov-5.666261_pt1 | contig 13206 bp, 16 predicted proteins | sample MGYA00243238_ERZ505106 | MGnify/ENA primary metagenome ERZ505106 (study PRJEB26097, sample SAMN02711298) | human gut metagenome | biome: Gut microbiome | host: Homo sapiens | place: Denmark...
AGACCTTCCGGACATCTGCCAGATATGGTTAAACAGGCAATTTTCCTTTGAACATTGGTGTTTATTTTATTTAACATTTTATGCACTATTATATGAAATAATGTCTTTAGATTTTTACATCAATAAAGTGCGTATATTATTCATTTTCTTGCTAAAAATCAGGACTGCGGCATTGCCTACAGTCCCATATTCATCCTATTCGATTTGTTTCCGATAAAGCACACTACAATGCAATAACGGTTCTTTGTTTTTTCGTAAGTTCGCCATCAGCGTGACAACATCCTGCAAGTTGCCCTGTGCTTCAATGGTTTCGTTCACATCATTACCACTGGATTTGAGCTTGTTTTTGCGTGTTGCATTCTGTATAATTTTACGCTGTTCCATACTCTCAACAAGCCTGTGGTAAATGCGTAGCGTTACGCCGTTTCTGTCTGCAAGCTGTGAGAGTATTGCTTGTTCTTCCGTACTCGGCGGATATTCTCTGACTGCCCACACACTGCGGTATGAGTCACCGACTATGTAATAATCGGTGAAAAATTTAATGGTAGACGGCAGAATCATATCAAAGAAATCTTTGGTATATATTTCTTCTGCCTGCTCGGGTGTGAGCACCTTTGGTTTTCTATTGAATAGTCCCATAATTTTTACCCCCTTTAATTTCGGACTGCCAACACAAGTATGCGGTCATCCTGATTGTATCCGTAACAGGTTGAAAGCGTTAAAATCAGCTGACCGTAAACAGGTGTGATATCTGTGTTGTATATGGATTTCTCTTTTGCATATTCAATTCTTGAGTTATAGCTTTTTTCCGTTCCTACTGTTGTGAATCTGTACCAATCATCATCAGATTTTACTTTCATAACAGAAAAGACGGAGTAAGCAAATGTCCCGTCTTTCGTTTCAAGCACAACTGTCGGATGCTCCGAAAAGTACGAATATTCGGTATAATTGCAGAGGTCTGCAAACATTGTGCCGTTGTTCATATGGTGTCCGTAGATTATGAGGTTTGTGCTGTCGGTTGAACATCTGCTATCCAAAAAAGGCACACCGCTAAGGCTGTATTCACCGTAAAAGTTTTTATTCAGATACTTTTGCGGATTATCGGGTGTGTGCATAACAGGATAGTTTATGTTTGTGCCTGTTATGCTTATCCAACCGAAGCATTCGGAATTCATCGCAATTAATTCTGATATTGAATGAGGTTCGTAATAGGTTGTGTAATACACAGGCTGTTCAGCTTGGACTTCATTATCTGAATCACTGACTTTTAATAAATTCGGCTTTCTAACTATTTCTTCAAGAGTTGCATCTGTTGTTTCCTCAGTAACGATTTCTGCAAGCTGTCTGAATTCTTCTTTTTCTTTGTTTTCGGTGTAAAGTTGTGAGAACACCGAAACAAGACAGGTAATTAAAATTGAAGAAAATATACCTATAACAATTCCCATTTGGATTTTCCCTTTATGCTTCTTCATTTTCAGCCTCCGAAATATATTGCTCGCCGTCATAGTCAGGCATAAGGTCACCGTTCATACTTGCATCAAAGTAGATTGCAAGAAATCGCTTGATGTCACCTTTGCTCATTCGTGTTACCTCAAAGCCTTGGTCTGCAATGATTTTTTCAACCCTGTTTGCTTTCTGCAACACATTTTCCGACTTTGCGGATTTGCACCTTGCAATGAACAAAAACTGTCTTGCTGTTGAAGTTTCCGTCTGAATACTGTCAAGAAATTTTAAATCCTTGTTCAGAATCTTTCTGACTTTTTCATTACTTTCTTCTTCAATTCGGTCTTTGATATAGCTTTTGTTTGTGTCAAAACATTCGCAGGAATCGGTACAGGTTATCTCAATATCAGGCACAGCAGAAAGAATCATCATAAGGTGACGAATCTTGATTTCAATGTTGATGTGCGACAACACAGAAATATTTGTAGGCTGTACCATAAAGAAAACAAGCTCATCTTTACCAACCTTTAAGCCGTTTTTGGTAAAGGTCTTTATACCGATTAAGTCCTGCGTTGATTTGCCCTTCCTTTTTTTCTTAATTCTTGATTTACGCATTTTGTGTTTTTCCTCCATATCATAGTAATTTCGCAGGCACACAAAACTTGTTAACAACAAGCCAAGTGTGCGAATTGGGTGCAGCGTCACGCTGCCCATATAAACTCTTGTTGTGTTGAAATAAAATACTTCACAGCATAGCGGATAAAATCAAGCACGGTTGTATCTTCAAGTCGGATTGAGAAAAATCCGAAGCAGAGTGTTACTGCAAGCGGTACTATTATCCTCGTCTGTGCAAGTATAAGGATTGATAATAAAAGCGCTATGCTCATTATTGCAAAATCTCTCAAACTCCACAGCCATAAGTTGGCTGTGGCTTTTAAGTTTTTCGGATATAAATATGTGGTCATTTAATTCTCCTCATTTCGTAGCTCTCGCTACACTTTTTGTTAGGTTTACTGCTGTTGTAGTTGCGTGAACAATGCTTGTCATATTCACCTTTACAGATGAATCAAGACCAAACTGCTGTGCAATTCTCGGTACTTCGTTTGCCGACAGCATAATGCCTAACCCCAACAACATATTGTCGGGAAATGTGAGCAAACCGAGGAACAACAGAGTCGTCTGCATAAAGGCTGTAAGACAAAGGGCAGCAATCTGTTTCATCCACTGATTAAAACCGTCTGTATATCCTCTGGGAACACTGAACATATACAGTGAACCTACCACCATTTGAATCAAAAGTATTCCGCCTCTCTTTATATTTGCGAAAAAGATCTTAATAACGCAATAAGCAAAGGCTATCATACATAACAGATTCAGTAACCCAAATGTTGTCTGTGTTGATACTGCAAAACAGCCTTCTAAAACACTTGTACTTTGTCCCGACAAATTGAGGCTTTGCTGTCCTGCCATTATAGATGACAGATCCTTTGAAAATGTGTTTTGCAGGCTGATACAGAATTTGTACAGCTCCACAGGCACAACACCAAAAAGAGAACAGGCAAAGAAGCCTTTTAGAACATTGATTGCAGTTGTCTTAATGTTGGCCCTGCCGTTTTGGTATTCTATTGCTACATCAAATACGGCAACTACCGTGCCTGCAACAAACAAACCCCAGCCGAACAGGGTAAATAAATTGATTGTTGCCTGAACCCATTCAAGGTCGAAAATATCTGCACCCATATTGCCCATCATTGTGAAGAAGTCAGCCACGGCATTGTAAATGGTTTCATAAAACCACTGAAGCATTGTGTTCCATATTGCGTTTGAGATTTGTTCACCGAGAAAGTCAAATGTACTGCCGATAGCATCGCCTATTCCTCCGATAAAATCTCCTAACCAATCAAACATTTAATTCCCTCTTTTCTATCCCAGTACTGTCCAGATATACAGAGGAGCGGTCAACGAAAATACAAGACAACCGAAAAGGATTGCAGGTGCAGTAAATTCAAACTGACCGTGTTTGCGATAGTCCATATACGCTGTTGCAAGTTTGACAAAGAACAGAATTGCAAGAATCATATCCACAGCAGGGAATACTACATTATTAACTACATTTTTGATTTGTGTTTGAGCCGCCGTCCAAGTGCTTTCGATTGCACTTGAAACATCACCTGCGGCGAATACCGTTACTGCCGATATTGCAAACAAAGCAGCAACAACGGCAACAGTCAGAAAAATCTTTAAAAGTTTTATTCTATTACTTTTTACTTTCATTTAGATAACCTCCGTTTTCTTCAATTCCTTTTCCGATATATATTTCACCTTGATATTAAGCTTCTCGGCAAAGATAATTTCCTTTTTCATACCCTCGGTTATTTCATCACCGAACACCCATACTTCATCACATACCCACAGCAGAGAGAGACCTGCCTGCATACCGAGTTTTCTTTCATCGGGAATTTCATCATTTAGAACAAGGGCGTAAAAATGCGGTATGACAGGAGCCATACCGCACTTAAATATATATCGGGCATATCGTTTTGCGTTTTCAATGTTTCCAGAAATGTTGCCACTCAGTGGTGAACATATATATGCCCTTCGCATTATTCATCATCCTCGTCTTTCTTTTTGATTTTGATAATTACAACAGATACAAGTCCCCCCAAGGCTACTGCGCCAAGTCCAATCCAAAAGCCGATATTTGAGTTATCGCCCGTCTGTGGCTTTTCAGGTTCAGGCTGTGGGTGAATTGTAACGGTCTGATTCTCGTCATCAATATCTGTGTGTGTGGCAATTTCTACATCTTCACTGTACAGAGATTCAAAGACGACAATATCGGTTTCTTTTGTAACAGCAGAGCCGTCAAAGGTGAAAGACACAGTTACTTCACCGTTTGATGTTTCGGGAGTAAATGTTGCTTCAGAGGTAATTTCTTCATCGTCAACTACAAACGGCTTTCCTGTTTTCTTATCCATTAAAACACCTTTTAAGGTGTATTCCTTGTTAGGTACAAGATGTTTGTAACTTACAACATCATCAATGGTAACTGTTTCTCCTGCTGTGACTTCCTTTTCACCGCCAACGGTTGCCGTGGTTTTCAGTTCGGGGATTTTATCGTTTTCTACTGTGATTTCAATTACTTCATCATTCTTTGATACAGTAACGGGATAGGTTTCAGCGTTTGGCAGATAGCCCTCGGCAGGCTTTAATTCACACACAATGTACTGACCGTAAGGAATATTAAAAAATTCAAACACACCGTTCTCATCTGATTTTGCCGTGAGGATTGCATTTTCTTCAGTATATTTCTTTTCATCTGTGCCGAATAAGCCGAATACCGCACCACAGATTCTGTCTTTAGTTTCACGGTCAATCTTCAAACCTTTGATTGTACCGTAGATAAGATCATTTATGATTGGTTCTCCGTTGTTTACTGTAATATTTACAGTTGCAATATTCTGCCCTGCGTATTCAAACACAACGGGATATTTCTCATCAGAGAGAATATAATGGATGTCAGTTTTTATTTCCTTAACATAGTAACTTCCAAACGGAAGGTCTGTTGTGAATGTTGCCTTACCGTTTTCATCACAAGTGATGATTTCAACAAGTCCGTCTTTTGGAATAACCGTACCGTTTGATGCTTTAATATCCTCATCGGCATAAAGTCCGAAAGAAATTCTTTTGATTTCATCACCATTACCGATACCAAAAGTTTCATCCTTTTCAAGCACTTTTAAAAGGTCGATTTCCGCCTTCTGTCTTTCGTTTACAAATGAAGTTGATGTGTTTGTCACCTTTTCGTTCTGTCCTGCATAGGTGAGTTCAATATGATTTACTGTCTTGTTCAGAACAGTTCCGTTAGGAGCAACGGTTTCTATAACACGATATTTACCGAGGTAAAGTTCGTTACTTGTTGCTGTACCTTTTTCGTTTGTTTTCAGCGTTGCAACAAGTGTGTCCTTTTTCACTCTTACTGTACCATCAGGAGTTGTAATGTCCTCATCAGCATAGATTTCAAAGACAGCACCTGACAAACCGCTGACAGAATATTCAGGCTGATAGATGGTCGGAAGTGCAATATCATTTCCGTTTTCATCTGTATATCCGCCGCCTATTGCAGTTACATTTGAGAAAATCTCGCCTGTTTTTTCTACGGTAATTGTACCTTTCTGCGGTGTGTTTTTCTTCTCTGTTTTTACGATTGTAACGCCGTTTTCTTCGCTTGTGTTTTCTGCTGTAATGTCAAAATATTCAGGAGTGCTGTCAAGGATATATCCGTATGGAGCCTGAACCTCTACTATGGAATATCCTTTTCCATATGGTAGAGTTTCAGGTGTGATAAGACAGCCTTCCTCATTTGTATAGAAAGTATCAATCTTTGTAACAGTTGGATAAGTATATTTCATAGTTACAAGCTCGCCCTTTGGATTGTAAATCTGAAAGCCTGCGCCTGCATATGGAATCTGCTTGCCTGTTTCAGAATCCACCTTTACTATCTTTACATAACTTTCAAGACCTGCGTTGTTAATTAAATATTTATAGGTCTTGCCGTTTTCATTTATGAATACATCAAAGTCCTTTATGAACTCCGTTCCGTCCCAACCTTTTGTCTGATGAACAGTGTATGTACCGTATGGTAAATCTTTAGTTTCTGCAAAGCCGTATTCATCACAAGTTAAAAGGTCACGCTCGGTGTCTTTCGCCTTTGCATAACTGACTGACGACTTGAGATACACCTGAAACTCTGCACCCTTTTCGGGAGTTTCTATTTTTGTACTTCCGTCATCGGTATGCTTGATTATAGAGATTTTTCCCTTTGTAATGTCTTCGGTAACACCCATTGAAATCGAGTTGTTTTCGACTGTATAATTTTTCGCTTCTGCACCTATATGGTATTCAGTTTCATCAAGCAGATAACCCTCGCTTGGCACAATTTCTTTCAAAGTCCAGTTATCACCGCATACATAGTATGAGGTTGTGAAACTTCCGTTTTGGTCTGTGGTATATTTATCTACAAGTTTTCCGTTATTGTAGATGCCGTAAACTGCACCTGCAAGTGTAGCGTTTCCCTGTGCTATTTTTGTTTCGGCATCGGTTTTGATGACAGTCAAATTCCACTTTTTAAGGACATTTGCAAATGAAACTGTGGCAGTTTTGCCTGACTCCACCTTAACAGTTTTACTGTTCTGTTTTGCATATTTTCCCTCTGTGTTTTCGGTTACTGTGTAAGTACCGGGAACAAGGTCGGTTAATTCAAATTCGCCCTTTGAGTTTGTTTTTACGGTCTTGTTAAAGTTTTCTCCCTTAACTGTAAACTCAATATTTGCAACATTTCCGTCCTCGGAGGTTTTAACAAGTTTCAGATTACCTGAGCTTGTCTTTACTTTGAAATATGCTCTTATCGGGTCTGCATCATTTTCAACACCCGTGATTACATCCTGCAAACTCGCATCACCATACGGAACAAGCACAGTTTTGCCCACATCCGGCATCAACTTTTCAGAGTTAAAAATTACTGCATCATTTACTGCTGAAGTTGAGGTTAATGTCAATTTATTTCCCGATTTTGTGGCTGTAATTCCGTTTGTTGTTTTGAAAGTAAACTCATCAAGAATTTTGTTGCTATCAGTAAGTGTAACAGAATATTTTCCATCACTATACTTCATTTCATAGGTTTCTGCCTTTGATGCGATTGCTGATGCAAAGCTTGGAACAGTTGAATAGTTTGCAAGGCTTTTTGAAATTGCATTGTAAACCGACTTAACACCTGGGTTTGCACCGCCTGCACAAATGCCGTCTATATATTTTGTGTTGGTGCATTTGTAACCGTCATTTGTACTTCTGCAACCTGACACAAACTCCCAGACAATGAGCTGTGTTGCAATCCATTTCTGATCTTCTGTACCGCTTAAATTCTTTCCCGAACCGGGTTTACCATACAGCAGAGCAAGGTTAATTGCTTTCTGCTTTGCAGTACCTAAATTTTTCCACACAGTCGAACCGTTTTCCGTCAATGAATTGCCTGAAAACAAGCTGTGACCGGGTTCAATGCAGTAGGCTTCTTTTCCGTCTGCAAAAATCTTGCACAGTTCTTCGCCGGGAGTTCCGACCGTGTAACCATCGCTGACAGTTGTCTGCTGAAATTTGATTGTATTGCCCGTGCTGTCATAACAATAATCAAAAGTGATTGTAACCTTATCACCGCTTGCCGCACTTACGGGGAGAGTAAACATTGTGCTAAATGCGATGAGAACAACAAGTAGTATTGCCATTATTCTTGTAAATTTCTTGTTTTTGATTAAATTCGTCATATTAAAAATCCTTTCATAAAAAATATGGGGCAAGATTTTACCCTTGCCCCGATTGATGTTTTATTCTGTTTTTAATCCAATCATAGATTCATCATCTGCCTTTCATCGTAATCTTCATCTATATCATCGGACTGCTTACCGCCGTCCGTTATATTGACATACTCGCCGATAATGTTCAGTGCTTCGCAATAACTGCCCGAGCTCGTAACACGACTGCACATTTCTTTTGCCTCGTCAGCCATACCATTTTGTTTCAATGTATGACTTGCAATTCCCATCAGATTGAAAATATTGCCGTCCTGACCTATCAATTCACAGTCGGGTTTGACCTTTTCAGCTTTGTTCTGCTCAGGTTCAAAACCGCCCAGCTTGTTATCCACATAGTCGGAAAGCCAAGTTCCGGCAAAGGCTGTATATGACTGCAATCGCCACATTGACAGTTTGCCGACATCAAGGTGAACATTATCAAAGGGATAGAGAATGCAGGTAACGCCCTCATTTTGAAACACAGACACATCATCAAATTTTGTGTCATCAAGGAGTATTCCGTTTTCTGTGAGCATATCATTTATACCGTCAACCCATTCCTTTACTTCACCTCCGCAACCTTGGAGGATTAGTCCTTCCTTGTTATTCATCTTTTTTAAATCATTTGCTGTAATGTTTTTGATTTCCATATATATTTCCTTTCATATAAAAATAGCACCCACAATTTAGTGAGTGCTGAAAAAATTGGCTGTCGGGACACCCGACTAACAATAGACCACATATATTTTGTTGCTTTCTGCTACTACATTAAATGACAGGTCACTTGGAACTATGCCATCATTTTTGTAGTAGTATGCCACATACTCTATATCGGCATAACAGTATGCCGTCAGCTCAGAAGTGCTGTCATAGTATGATGCATTTGTAGGTGAGAACCAACTTGCGTTGCCTGTGTTAAGAGAAGTATCATATTTCATACCAAGCTGTTTGCCGTAGCTTATGGCTGAATTTACAGCAGAAGTTACATCAACACTTTTCTTCTCTATGGGTGGTTGTGTTATCTTTTCGGTTGGTTTCTCTGTTGCTTTTTGAGCATGTTTTTCTTTGGTTGCTTCGGTTTTCTGCTCCGTATCTTTTGATATTGAATCCTGTTTTGCTTGAGTCGGTTCAGTTGCCGAAACAATCGCCGAATTTTGCCCACTGTCGACTTTTTCTTTGGATTTGGTATCCGTTTTCGAAGGTTTTGTTTCCAGCGATACTGTGGGTTTTACCGTGGTTTCTGCTGTTTCTTTAGTTTCAATCTGACTTGTTGTACTGATTACAGAAGTTGTTTCAGATACAGAAACATCCGCAGTTTTTGAAACTACGGATGCCTTAATATCATTATTTACTTTTTCTTCTGCTGTACAAGCTGTGAATGTTCCTGCCGCTAAAATTAAAGTCAGCATAATTGCGATTTTCTTTTTCATACTATCGCCATCCTTTCAAGCAACAAGTATATCCAAAGATTTTGAAATGTCCAGAGAATTTTTAGAATGATAAACAGGGATTTATCTTTAATCTAATACCAACATATCAATAGACTTCTCATCAGTCACTTGTTCACCAAGTCTATTTGCCCAACTTTCTGTGAAAAAAGCACCATATGGTATTTCTTTATCTTTTCGTCTTTTTGCGCCTAAAAAGCCCCACATTGTTGATGGTATTCCGATAACAATTAAATATAGAGGTCCGAGGATAAGTGACTGAATTGTATGTCCATACTCGTGAATCAACAAGCGATTAGATAGTTCTTCAGCACTTATCTTACCCTTATATTTTTCGGCAAAAAAAGGTTCAGAAGTAACAAATACAAACAATCCTAAGGACATACTTGATTTTAACCCCCATTCAGTAATAATTGCACCGTGATAAGTATAATGTTTGCTATTAAAATGCATCAAGAATATAATCAAACCTAGAAATGTTTGCAATATACCCCATGTGCATTGAAATATTCTGTATAACACTTTTTTCATAAATTACCTCTATAAATTCAAGTTTATCATTAAAATATTATATCTTACTTTAAAACAATGGTCAACTAATTCTCTGTTTTTCTGCCCACAACAGAGAAAGATGCACAAGTGCATCCCTCTGTTCTTCTTCAGACAGGCTGTCGAGAAAATCTTCAAGAGTGTAATTTTCCTCGAATTCTTCTGCAAATTCATTACAGATATCGCAGATTTTCTCTTTACGCACAACTACAGAATCGTCATCAAGCTTTGTAAATGACAACACATCATTGTACTTAAACCCGATATATTTTCTAATTTCATATGGAATTGTGATTCGTCCTCTCTTTCCGAGAAACCTATATAATTTCATCGTTATTCATCCTCACTTCCTTCAAATTCATGCTTTCCTCTGCACTCATCACAGATGCAGTCGCAGTCACATACTTCATCTTTGCATCTTTCAAGAATAATTAAGCAATCTGCGGCTGTAATCTTGATAATCGAACCTGATATGATGCCTGATACAATTAATGAATCAAGCGGTATGCTGATATATACTCTATTTTCCATGGTAAACAACATTCTCCTTTATAATTTTATTCACTTCTCTTGTTTGGTTTGTATCAAAAAAGTTGAGTTGATACGGCTTTGACCGTTCACGCTCACGCATATCATAATTTGATATTATAATTTCCTGGAATTCCTCTCCCGGTTTATACTTTTGAGCCATACTGTGAACTCTCGTAAACCTCAAAAAGTAACATCCTTTATACAAGTTTCTGCTTTCTTCACAATCGTTATATGAAAGCAGGAATTTCCCTTTGATTCCGAAAAGAGTATCACGAAGTCGCAAATGGTCATCCCAATTAAAACCACAAGAATAAAAGTGTTCAGTTTTAATGTAGGGAGGATCACAATAAAAGAAAGTATCTTTTCGGTCATAATGGTTTATCAGCGTTTGAAAGTCCTGATTTTCAATTACCACATTTGACATTCTCACACTTACATCTTCTATCAACCTAAATAGACTTCGTATAGAAAAGGGTTGACAGGCAAAAGATTTTCCACTGCTTGAATAACTGTATCGCAGTAATTTTAGAAACATAACTGCTCTGCGAATATCATAATCCGTTGCAGATTTACTAAATAGCTCTATAATTTCTTTAGCTTGAGGTTTAGGTAACATTATTTTAGTAAGTTCTGTTTCCTCGTCAATAAAGTCGTTTCTAAAATTTTTGTGCTTAAAAAAGTCTTTGAGTACATTAAAATCATCCCTTGAATTAAGAGGATAGAACCCAAGTTCTTTTAAAAAAGCCATTGGTCTTTCCTTTATACAATGAAACAAATTTACAAGGTCTTGATTGTAATCGTTGTAAACCTCAAATTTGTCCGGCTTTGATTTACCAAGCATTACTGCTCCTGAACCACCAAAAGGTTCAACATATCGGTAGTATTCCAATGGAATAACCTGATAAATAATAGGTAATATTGAAGTCTTATTACCTACCCATGTTACGGGTGTTTTGATATTATCCACCTCCTGTGGCAATATCAATCGCCCCGAAACAACAAAAGCCGTTGATTAAGTTTTTAACTCAACCAACGGCTTATATCTGAAAACCAATATCAGTCGTTTGGAACGATTGATATCAGTTGTTGTTTTTATTCTGCTTTACTGTTTTCGTTGACCTGTTTAATTATCTTTCCTATTTCAGATATTACATTCACTGTAACAGCATTTCCGGCTTGTTTATAAAGCTGTGAATCCGACATTCCTGTTGCAAGGACTTTATCAAACTGCTCATCTGTAAAGCCTTGCAATCTCCAACACTCTCTCGGAGTCAGCTTTCTTATTCTGCCGATATGAATTTTCTTTTCCTTATCCACGAATACAACAAGGGGATGTTCCTCATCATCTGTAAGGTTGTAATCTTCTATGAACACAGCAGAATGTTCTCCTTTTCTGTTGCTGATATCGGATGCGTGACGGGCTGTAATACACCTTGCAATTTCGGTCATTTTAGGGTCAGGGTTCATATCAATAAAGTAATATGCCTGAGTTTGGGATGTTGTAAGGGTGTGTGCAACTTGGTTTCCAACTCGTCCACGCCTTGAATTTTGACCGAGATATGCAGTATCTATACTGTCACCGGGATAGGCAATTTGATATCCGTCCTTGGTATTTACCTTTATCGGAAGTCCAAATTCCTCTATGCTATACAGACCTGTTCTGCCACCAAAGCCACCGGCATTACTTGTTAATGTAATACTTGTTCCTTCTGAGGAATATATGCGGTCACCTTCTTTGCCCGGGTATCTTTGTACAGTAGTTTTAGAATTTGTCTGCGTGAAAGATAATACTTGTCTTGCACATTTTTCTCTATGAAATCCGATAAGATACAATCTTTTTCTTGATTGTGGAACTCCGAAATTTTTGCTGTTAAGCACTTGCCATACGACATCATACCCCAATTCGTCCAACGAACTGAGGATTGTTTTAAATGTCCTGCCTTTGTTATGACTAAGCAGTCCGGGTACATTTTCAAGGAACAGATACTTAGGTCTTTTAACGGAAGCAATTCTTGCAATCTCAAAAAAGCAGCGTTCCTCTGGTATCTTCAAATCCTTTCCTTTGTCCTGCAATTGAAAAACTCTGACAAGGGAATCCTCCCGTAATAAGGTCGATATTGGGTAACTGTTCGGGTATGATTTTTCTTGCATCTTCAAAGTAAAGTTCGCCTCCTGTATCATACATTGCTTCATATGCCTGCTTTGCATACTTGTCGATTTCGCAATATCCTATGCATTCAAAACCGTCAATTGCTTCAAGTCCGGAACGGAAACCGCCTATACCGGCGAACATATCAAAAAATTTAATTGCCATAAATCTTCATTTCTGTGAAGATTTATTTTATATTCACCTCACTGTTTCATAATCATTTCATTATCTTCATCAAGCGTTTTTTCTTCAACTACTGATGAGGATTGGCTTTCAGCTTCAATTTCTTCCTGGGAAAGTTTCCTGAATACATCTTCGCCGGGAACAACTCCGAGGGAACGACCGTTGTCCCAATCAGGAAAAATCGTACCCATATCATCTACGGCTCGAACTGTACCTCTTGTTCCGGACGACACAGGAGAATATGGGTCATTCATACAGATAAGCGCAATTCGTGTACCGGGTGGATACATATCCTTAACGCTTTCAGCAAGTCTGCGGTGTCTATCAAATTTATTCAAGTTTATTACCTCCATAATTGAATTCGTAATCTTGTTGAATTTAAGTAGGACTTCTGATTTTTGTTTTCATATGTCTAACCTCCGTTATTAAATTTTTTGTTGTCATCAGATTTGATGTCCTTTCTTTTACGACTACTTTCATTATTAGAAAAGTAATCGTTTCGCCTATCAAAGTTAGGCTTTTGTTTCATCTCTCTTTCAAACTTTCTAAGTTCAGGTGTGTC
>ENA-OQRA01001384-OQRA01001384.1-human-gut-metagenome-genome-assembly--contig:-NODE-1384-length-13192-cov-4.091954_pt1 | contig 13192 bp, 10 predicted proteins | sample MGYA00243238_ERZ505106 | MGnify/ENA primary metagenome ERZ505106 (study PRJEB26097, sample SAMN02711298) | human gut metagenome | biome: Gut microbiome | host: Homo sapiens | place: Denmark...
TATCGCACCGTCTTATCCAACACCGGAAGAACTTGCAGTTGCCGCTGAAGTATTTGTATTGAGTGTAAAACTGGCAAGTGTTGATAAGATCCTTGAGACAAAATAAATAACAGCATTTTATAAAGACCTTTTGCAAGTGGTTGATCTGCCGGCAGAAGGTCTTTTTCTGATGGTTGACAGTTACTGTTCACTCCCGTGTCAATCACTCCGCTGATTGACACGGAGGATGCGTGTTTTGGCTTGAATGCATCTCGCCCCATCGCCAAAGGCGATTTAAAATGGCGAGATGCGTTGCTGGTCACACATCGTGTGAACAGTAACGGTTGACATGCGTTTCCAGGGAGATTATAATGTAGTGCATAGCAGAAAAGAGGAATGACATGATAAAAGGTGTAATATTTGACGTAGATGGTGTCCTTCTCAATTCCATGCCTGTCTGGGAGAATCTTGGAGAATTGTATCTGGATCATTTGGGAATTGAGGCCGAGAAGAACCTGGGGGAGACATTATTTGAGATGAGCCTGGAGGAGGCGGCAGATTATCTGATCTCACATTATAACCTGGAGAAGACAGTGGAAGAGGTTGTGCAGGGACTGAATAAAGAAGTGGAAGACTATTATGCAAAACGAGTTCCATTGAAAGAAGGGGTTCGTCAGTATCTGGAGGAATTCAGAGAGCGGAAGATTCCTATGGTGATCGCAACAACCGGTGACCGGAAGAATGCAGAAGCAGCTCTGAGCAGATTGAAGGTATTACCTTATTTTCAAGGAGTTTTTACAGCATCTGAGATCGGAAGCGGTAAGGATCAGCCGGATATTTATTTTGCAGCACTTTTGCAGCTGGATACGGAGCCGGAACAGACCTGGGTGTTTGAAGATACTTACCAGGCTTTGAGAACGGCAAAGCATGCGGGATTTAAGACAGTAGCAGTTTATGATAAGGCAAATGACAAGAATCTGGCGCAGATCTGGAATACGGCAGATATCTATTTGCCGGAATTTGATGATTTTAATGTTTTTTGGAACAGGGTGTCTGAGGAAGAGAAAGAACAGTTGCTGATTGTAGAATAAGAGGAGAATGAAAAAGCAGATTCGAATTCAAAGGAGAGATGCTCCAGTAGAATTCGAATCTGCTTTTTATCAAATAATTGGCTGGTCTGTCTTGTGTTTAGAGAAGGTGGATGCCGGCATCAGCAGCAGCTTCAACTACATTTTCAGGCCAGAGGGAAGACTGTACTTCACCGATATGAGCCTTTCTTAAGTAATACATACAGATACGGGACTGTCCAATACCGCCGCCGACTGTATATGGAAGCTCGCCGTTCAGCAGTGCCTTCTGGAATGGAAGTTCTGCACGATCTTCACATCCGGCTTCTTTTAGCTGTGCCTTTAATGAGTCTTCGTCAACACGGATTCCCATAGAAGAGAGTTCAAGACCGATGTCAAGAACCGGATAGTAAACGATAATGTCACCGTTCAGCTCCCAGTCATCATAGTCCGGCGCACGACCGTCATGTTTTTCGCCGGAAGCAAGTACGCCACCAATCTTGGAGATAAACACTGCGCCTTTTTCCTTCGCAATCGCTTTTTCCCGTTCTTTGGTAGTAAGATCCGGATAAAGGTCTTCCAGCTCCTGTGTAGTGATGAAAAAGATATCATCAGGAAGAAGAGGATCAATATAGTTGTAACGTCTGGAAATGTATTCTTCTGTATCTTTCAGAGCCCGGTAGACTTTGCGGACAGTGTACTGAAGTGTCTCTGTGTTACGTTCTTCCTTAGAAATTACTTTTTCCCAGTCCCACTGGTCAACATACAGAGAATGGATGTTGTCGGTATCTTCATCACGACGTATCGCACTCATATCTGTGTAAAGCCCTTCGCCGGAATGGAAATTATAATTCTTCAATGCATATCTCTTCCATTTTGCAAGAGAATGAACGATCTCTGCAACAGAACCATCCTGTTCTTTGATGTCAAAGGAAACCGGACGTTCCACACCGTTTAAGTTATCATTCAGACCGGATTCCGGACGGACAAACAGTGGTGCTGACACTCGTGTCAGGTGGAGATTCTTTGCAAGAGCACGCTCGAAGTGGTCTTTCACTTCTTTGATGGCTACTTCTGTCTCACGAATTGTAAGAGGGGAATGATAGCCAGCAGGTATTCTTAACTGTTCCATAATAAACTCCTTTATGTTAGCATTTTATTGCTGTTCACAGTATTATGCGGTCAGCAATAGCATTTCTCTTCTATTTTAAGTGGAGAAGAATAAGAAGTCAATGGAAAGGTGAAATGAACACTTGTAATCAGTAAAAAAAATTGCTAAAATGAGCAGTAGTGAGTAATAAATAGTAAGGGACGAAGGTGTAAATAATGAATGTAAATGATATGATTGATACAATTCTGAATTTTGACCTGGATGTTGTTCTGGCTGGACTTAATGAAAGCAGTCATCATTTGAGTCAGATGGAATTTATTTCTCTGATCGTTATAATGGCCGGAGCGGTACTGTTATGTCTGACGGGGCTGAAACTGGTACGTTTCTGGTCTGTGATCGCAGGATTGTCAGCAGGATGCGCAGCCGGAATTGCGGTCGGAGCGATTGCAGATCTGGATCAGACAATCGCATTGGCGGCAGGAGCAGGTGTGGGACTTGTATTGGCGGTGCTTGGTGCATGGAAGAAGCAGATTGGTGGATTTGTGACAGTAGCGGTACTCGTCTTTGTTGTCAGTGTACATTTGATGAAACCACAGGATTTTATTATCTATGGAATCTGTGCGGGTATTGGTCTTGTGTGTGCATTGCTTTCTATTAAGTTTCATAACTTTATGCTGATTGCTTCTTCTTCTGTGTTTGGAGCAATGGCAGCGGGCAGCAGTATCTTTTATCTGCAGCCATATAAAAACGGAATGATCCATGTGGCACTTTGTGCTGCAATTGGTGCACTTAGTATCTGGATCCAGCTTCTTTTGGAATCCGGAAAACGTAAGAAAAAGAATTTACTTAAAGCCGCAGAGATCCGTGAAGAACATTCTACAGAAAATGAAGTCGAGAAGGCAAGGGCACTGGTTGAGAATCTGGATGATTTTGATGAGCTGGATGAGATTATAGAGAGTCTTCCGGAAAATGTCCTGAAAGAAGACAAGGGCACAACAGTTGTCAGCATGGATGAATTTGATGATCTTGAAGATGATCTGGAAGAGGATGAAGTGGAGAAGTTTAAAGAAGAGAAGTTTGATGTAGACGAGGAAGACTGGGAGGAAGACGTCGAAATTGAAGTAACTGCTGATGCGGCAGATGCGACAGAGGATTATGATTTTGATGAAGATCCGGATGACTTAGATGACTTGAATGATCTGGATGATTTAGATTATCTTGATGACGATGATGATATCGAGTTTCTGGATGAAGATGAGTAGATAAAAAAGCTATCGATTACAATAACTTAACACATATCTGTGTTGTTATCGTAGTCGATAGCTTTTGTATTATCTTACTGCTGTAAATACTCCGCGGAGATCATGGATTACATGTCTTGGACATTTTACAGAGCACATTCCACAGCTTAAGCAGATGTCTTCCTGGATTACTGCGCAATTATCTTCTACATGAATTGCACCTGCAGTACATGTTTTTTCACAAATACCGCATCCAATACAACTGACTTCACACTGTTTACGTGCAACAGCTCCTTTTTCTTTGTTAGAGCATTTTACTACAATGTAGTTTGCACATTCGTGAATCTTGATCAGGTTCTGTGGACAGACTTTTGCACACTGTCCACAGGCAATACATTTTTCTTCGTCTACTTCGGCAACGCCATATTCATTCATGGAAATTGCGCCGAATTTACATTTTTCTATACAGGCTCCACATCCGATGCAGCCATCTTTGCATCCGCCGTCTTCAGAGCCGGCTGCGCGGCAGCCACCGTTACAGGCAACCAGAGCTGCCCGGTAAGGAAATCTCTTTTTAATTGCCATGATTATTTCTTCCTTTCGTATGGTGTGTTAGAAAGAGGAAGGCTGTAGCGTCTTTCTCCGTCAAATCTGCAATATGCATCCGCGATTGCAGGAGCAGTAGGGATGGATGTGATCTCTCCGATACCGATTGCTCCACAGGCAACGTCCAGACCAGGTTTATCAATAACGATTGCTTCAATCTCAGGAACTTCGTGAGAACGGAAAAGTCCTAAGGAACCATATTTGTCAATTGGTTTACAATTTTCATCGATTGGATACTGCTCTCTGAGTGCGAATCCCATAGACATTACAACACCGCCTTCAATCTGACCTTCGCAGGAAAGTGGGTTGACAGCTTTACCAACATCGTGTGCGGCAATCATTTTCTCAATCTTACCTGTCTTAGGATCAAGGATGCAGACCTGAGTTGCATATCCATAAGCAACGTGAGATATCGGATTAGGCACATCTGCACCAAGTGGATGAGTCTTAGCGAGATACTCTCCGTAGAAAGTTTCTCCAATCATATCTTTCATGGACTTACCGCTGTTTTTTGCTTCCATGAATTTTTCACATGCTCTGCGGCACGCTTCACCGGTTACAAGTGTCTGACGAGAACCGGAAGTTGTACCGGAATCAGGTGAAATCCATGTGTTGCTTCGCTCATAGACGATATCATCATGGGAAAGATCTGTATTTGTAACGATCATCTGTACAAGTACAGTACCAAGTCCCTGACCGATACAGGAAGCACCAGTGAAGATGTGAAGTTTTTCATCTTCTTCAACAATTAATTTTACACGTCCTGTATCTGGGATACCAACACCAACGCCGGCATTCTTCATAGCACAACCAAGGCCAACAGCCTTACCGGCCGCAAGTGCAGCATCATACTCTTCTTTGACAGCTTCCAGTGTCTCTACAAGACCTGTAGAGTTATCTACAATCTGTCCGTTCGGAAGTACTTCGCCTGGGCGGATCGCATTGCGGTAATGAATCTCCCAAGGTGTAATGCCTACCTTGTCAGCCATCATGTTCAGAAGTGTCTCTGTTGCGAAACAAGTTTGTGTAACACCAAATCCGCGGAATGCTCCGGCAGGTGGGTTATTTGTATAGTAAGCAGTTCCTTCAATTTCAAAGTTTTCATAATGATAAGGTCCTGCTGCATGTGTACATGCACGTTCAAGAACCGGGCCACCAAGAGAAGCGAATGCACCTGTGTCAGATTTAACAATCGCTTTTACACCCTGGATCACTCCATTCTCATCGCATCCCATTGTCATATCCATGTAGAATGGGTGACGTTTCGGATGAACAAGCAAGGATTCCGCTCTGGATAATTTCATCTTGATCGGTTTCTTTGTTACGTAAGTAAGCAATGCGCTTAAATGCTGAACAGTCATGTCCTCTTTACCACCGAAACCACCGCCGACTAATGCGTTCTGAACTTTTACTTTATCTGTTCCAAGCATAAGTGTAACTTCGTGCAATGTCTGGTGAGCGGACTGGTCTGTTGAATATACGAAAATGTCACCGTCTTCATCATAGAAAGAAACAGCACATTCCGGTTCAAGGAAAGCATGCTCAGTCCAAGGTGTCTCAAAGTGATGTGAGATCACGTACTTGGAATTCTTGATTGCTTCTTCCGCATTTCCGCGGCTGATGTGCTTATAAGCACATACGTTAGTCTCTTCTTCATCATAAACAAGAGGTGCATCCGGAGCAGCAGCTTCTTCCACTGTATGCACATGAGGAAGTACTTCATATTCAACTTTAATAAGTTTCTTTGCTTTTTCTACAGTTGCCATGTCAGTTGCAGCTACAAGGGCAATTGCATCTCCGAGATAATGAGTCAGTCCACCAACCGGAATCAGTGAATACTGATCATGTTTTAAGTGTCCGATCTTATTCTCCCCAGGAATATCATCGGCTGTTACAACCGCTTCTACGCCAGGCAGAGCCTCGGCAGCAGAGGTATCAATAGAAAGTACGCGAGCTCGTGGATATTTACTACGAAGAGCAGCACCATAGAGCATTCCTTCCGGATAATAGTCATCCGGATATTTACCTGTTCCAAGCACTTTTTCTTCAACATCTATACGAGAAACACGGGAACCAAGAGTCCAGCTAGGATCTCCGTCATCTGGTAAAACTCCTTCTTTCAGAATCTTAGCTGCCAGACGCACCGCGTCCATGATCTTAACATATCCTGTACAGCGGCAATAGTTGTTGCGCAGCGCATAGCGAATCTCATCATCGGTTGGTTCCGGATTTACATCCAAAAGTGCTTTTGTGCACATAACCATACCAGGAATACAGAATCCGCACTGTACAGCGCCTGCCTTCCCGTAAGCATAAGTGTAAACTTTCTGTTCCCAATCAGAAAGCCCCTCGACTGTGATGACATTCTTTCCGGCCAATGAATCTGTGTCAGGTACGCAGGATTTGCAAGTCTGTCCATCAATGATAACAGTACAGGCTCCACAAGCGCCTTCGCTGCAACCATCCTTTGCAGAGGTAATGTGCAGTTCATCACGCAGGAACCGTAACAGTTTCTGATTCTTTGAAGGTGAGACTTCCTGACCATTTACTATAAATGATGCCATGTCAGTTACTCCTTTCTTTGTAACAAAATCCCCAAAGAAAAATCTTTGAGGAGTATGTGTTTGTTGTGTATTTTTAATTATATAAAGATACCTATGGTTATATTTTATCACATATTCAACAAAAAGCAACAACTATTCTAAAAAAGTTTTTGGCACCTAAAAATATTTTAGATATATGATATAAAAAATGCATATTAGGACAAAAAAAGGGAAGTATCGCAAAATGATACTCCCTTGTAATTATCTTATATAAATTGTTCTTAGAAACCAAAAAGATTTACAACGCGATTTTAATTATCGTGTTCTTCTTCAAATGGATCGTCGTAATCATCTTCATCATCGTAATCATCTCCACCGCGGGAAGCAATTGCGAGAATCAGTGAAATAACAGCAAGTACACCACTTACACCGGCTAAAATCAGAAGCTCGAATTCATCTCCATGTTTCAGGAAAGCAAAAACAGCACTACCGATATAGACAATCATCGGGATAAGGAATGCAAAAAGTGTATCACGGTTATTCATGATGAAGTATAACAGTGCAGTGACAAGCATACAAAGAGCAACAATGACATAATTCATGCCTGGAGCAGAAGTTACGTCAGCTCCTGATGTGCTGAGTCCTGTTACGAAACCTTTATAAATACAGAAACCAAATGCAAGCAGGGAAATGATTCCAAGGATGATGCGTCCAGGTCTGAAACGTGGATATTCGTCTACGTATTCATATTCATCATCATCTTCATCATCAGAGGATTTCTCATCATCATAGTCATCCATTTTTCTGGATTTTACATCTTCTTTTGCTTTCGCAGTTTCGGCTTCCTCTTTCTTTTTCTTCTTGGCAGCTTTACTGTCAGGGTCAGTTGCAAGCATATCTTCGTATCCCTTGCGAACTGCTTTTTCACGCTTATCACGGATTTCTTCCGCTGGAATGTTCCCATATTTCTGCTCTTCGGAATTATCAGTGGCAGTGGCATCAGTGGCAGCTTTCTGTGCGGCGGGTTTGCGGGCTCTGGCTTTCTCCTTAAGAATACGTTCAGCTTCTTCTTCTGAAATCCCTTTGTCAGCAGCAAGGCGGGCAATCGCTTCTTTGCGGGCGCGGGCTTTTGCTTCTCTGCGGGCAGCTCGTTTCTCTTCAGCGGCACGGGCGGCAGCTTCAGCTTTCGCTTTCTCCTCAGCGGCACGGGCAGCAGCTTCAGCTTTCGCTTTTTCTTCAGCAGCGCGGGCGGCAGCTTCAGCTTTTGCCTTCTCTTCGGCGGCACGAGCCTCAGCCTCAGCTTTTGCTTTCTCTTCTGCGGCTTTCTTGGCAGCGATCTTCTTTGCACGTTGTTTATCAAGGTTCCATTGCTTTTTACAGCTATGGCAGATTGCATATTCATTAAAGATTGGATCCCCGTTTTCGCTGGTGCCAATCTGCTTATTCTGCAAATCCAGGTCTTTTCCACATATTGGGCACTTCATATTAATCATGTACTCCTCTCTTTTGTATCAAAATATTTATAACAGATTTATTATAGCATCTTAAAAGAGGAAGAACAACGAAAAAAGTGTGTTTTACATAAAATGTTTTAGAAAAAAATCAAAATTGTGCAAGAATTTAGTTTAAATTCATAAGAAATGGTGGACTTTAAAAATTTAATGTGTTAAAATCAAAAAGTGGCCTGAGAAGGCAAAAGGTATTGTTATGGTTTATGGTATGCCGTAGGCCATCATATAATTAGCCGGTTGAGAAGGAGATTGTTTCGTATGAGTAAGAAGATCAGAACCGAGGCAGTAGATTATCTGTTTCAGGCAATCTTAAGCCTTGAGAATAAAGAAGAGTGTTATACATTTTTTGAAGACATCTGTACGATCAATGAGTTGCTTTCATTGTCACAGAGATTTGAAGTGGCAAGAATGCTCCGTGAACAGAAGACATATCTGGAGATCGCGGAGAAGACAGGAGCATCCACTGCGACAATCAGTCGTGTGAACCGTTCTCTTAATTACGGGAATGACGGATATGATATGGTTTTCAAACGTGTAGGGCTTGCTGAGGAAAAGAATGGAACGGAAGAATAACACTTAAGAATTAAGCTTACAATAAAATACCTTTTATCAATCAAAAGATACAGCTTGCGGAAGATCCTGATAAAGTCTTTCGCAGGCTGTATCTCGTTTTAAACAGAAATGTTTATTTCCCTTTCTTTTTCTCTTCGTTTTTTGAAGACTTGGAAGAGAGGTCATCAATGATCCGTTCAATGATCATTTTCTTGATATATACATCAAAACTCAAGCTGCATATAAATGCAAACTGCTGTAAGATCTCCTTATCTTCGCCATCAGCAAGATGAGTGAAAGTCTCAGCAGATTTCTCATAAGTAGCAGTTACATTCTCTTTGATGGAATCCAGCTGTTCTTTTTCAATCTTGCAGACTTCTTTGTAAATATCCGCTAATTCAAAAGAGTTTCCATCCGGAAAATATTTCTCTGTGAGCGGTGCAAGAACTGTCTCAATATCTTTGATTGAAAGGATATTTTTAAAATAATAAATGAAGACCAGAAGGAGCAGGTGCTCTCTGGAATACTTCTTCTTCACCGGGGGTGGAAGAAGATTGTTCTTCGTATAATTATTGATCATGGTCTTTGTCAGGATCTTATCATCAGGGTAACGTTTGGTCGAAGCCAGCTGCTCATCCATAAAAGTAGTGACTTGATCCATGTAAAGATCAATATTCGGAACATCGCCGGGATGCACATAGCTTAAAGAAGAAAGTTCTTCTAAAATGCTGTTTAACAGATTACTTGTGTCTATATTCATGTTATCACCTCAATACATTTATTATATAGTATTTAAAACTAGATAGCAAGCAAAAGATAAGAAGGCCGGAAAATGTAGTTGACAAACAGGAACGTGTGTTTGATAATGGGAATACATTTACAGATATCTTTATAACTTTAAAGGAGTGGAAAGATGAGCATTTATGATAAATTAAATGAACCGCAGAGAGAGGCTGTTTACCACACGGACGGCCCTCTTCTGATCCTTGCCGGAGCCGGTTCAGGAAAAACAAGAGTTCTGACGCACAGGATCGCATATCTGATCGGAGAACGTGGCGTGGACGCATGGAATATTCTTGCAATCACATTTACGAACAAAGCGGCAGAAGAGATGCGCCAACGTGTGGATAATCTTGTCGGTTTTGGAGCAGAAAGTGTATGGGTGAGCACATTTCATTCTGCATGTGTGCGTATTTTGAGAAGATTTATTGACAGATTAGGGTATGAGAATCATTTTACTATATATGATACGGACGATCAGAAGACATTAATTAAGGAAGTCTGTCGGAAAGTAGATGTGGATACGAAAGTGTTTAAAGAAAGAAGTCTGCTTTCAGCAATTTCATCTGCAAAGAATGAGATGATCCTTCCGGATGAATTTGAACTGAATGCCGGAGGAGACTTCGCAAAGATGAAGATTGCCAAGGTTTACCGTGAGTATGAGGCGCAGATGAGAGCGAATAATGCACTGGATTTTGATGATCTGCTTGTAAAGACAGTACAGCTTTTGCAGACACAGCCGGATGTGCTTGAGAGTTATCAGGAAAGATTCCGCTATATTATGGTAGATGAATATCAGGATACAAATACAGTCCAGTTTCAGCTGGTAAGCCTTCTTGCAGGAAAATATAAGAATCTTTGTGTCGTTGGAGATGATGACCAGTCAATCTACAAGTTCCGTGGAGCGAATATCCGGAATATTCTTGACTTTGAGCATGAATTTCCGGATGCAAAGGTGATCAAACTGGAGCAGAACTACAGATCTACAGGGAATATTCTGAATGCAGCGAACAGTGTGATTGCGAATAACCGCGGAAGAAAGGAAAAATCACTTTGGACGGAGAACGGAGAAGGTGAACTGATCCGTCTGCGTCAGTTTGATACTGCATTTGATGAGGCGGATTTCATAGGCGAAGATATCAAAAGTGCTGTCAGACAGGGAGGTTCCTATAATGACAGTGCAGTTCTTTATCGTACGAATGCACAATCCCGTCTGCTGGAAGAGAAATTTATTGCTATGAATATTCCTTATAAGATTGTCGGCGGTGTAAATTTCTATGCGAGAAGAGAGATTAAGGATCTTCTTGCTTATCTCAAGACAATCGACAATGGACGTGATGATGTTGCGGTTAGAAGAATCATTAATGTCCCAAAGAGAGGAATCGGTCTTACAACAATTAACCGGATTCAGGAGTCTGCAACAGAACGTGGAATTGGTTTTTATGAGGCATTACTGGCACCGGAGCTGATCGCAGGAGTGGGAAGAAGTGCAACAAAACTGGACTCTTTTGCGGCATTGATCGAGTATTTTAAGACGTTGGCAGAAGAGATGAACATCACAGATCTTTTACAGGAAGTGATTGAGAAGACAGGATATATAGAAAGCCTTGAAAATGAAGATAAAGAAGAGGCGAAAACAAGAAAAGAGAATATAGACGAGCTGATCAGTAAAGCGGCAACTTATGAGGAAAGTTGTCAGGATAAAGATGAAAAGGCAACATTGAGCGGATTCCTTGAAGAAGTTGCTTTGGTTGCGGATATTGACAGTCTGGATGAAGACCAGGAATATGTTGTTCTGATGACTTTACATAGTGCAAAGGGACTTGAATTTCCACGTGTTTATCTTGCAGGGATGGAAGATGGGCTTTTCCCGGGATATATGAGTATTAATGCAGGAGACAGAGAAGAACTGGAAGAAGAGCGGAGACTTTGTTATGTTGGAATCACAAGGGCAGAGCAGGAACTGACTTTGACAAGTGCGCGCAGAAGAATGGTGCACGGTGAGACACAGTACAATCCGATGTCAAGATTTGTGAAAGAGATCCCGAGGGAACTGCTTGATACAGGAAACAAGAAGTTTACCCAGGAGACGGAGATGCCAGCACAGCAGAATACATATGCACGTGCCAGGGAAGCGTTCAGGGCACAGGCATTTGGAGGAACATTTGGTGGAATGACACCTGCGAAGAATCAGGGGACAGGTAAGTCACTTACAGGAAATCAGGCACTGGCATCCTTGCAGAAAGGCAGTCAGCTGGCAGCAGGTGGAAATGGTCCACTTGGATATGAGGCCGGAGACCGTGTGCGTCATGTGAAGTTTGGGGAAGGAACTGTAACTGAGATCAAAGAAGGCGGAAGAGATCACGAGGTTACGATTGAATTTGACAGTGTCGGAACACGTAAGATGTTTGCCAAATTTGCCAAGCTTGTAAAGGTATGAGAAAGTTATAAAAAAATGATAAATCAGTAGTAATATGAATCGTCAGGTGTTATAATAAACACAGATTATCTGTCACCGCAAAAGGTGAAGAAAGGACGTGTTAATATGAACAAGAGAATAGAAGACATCATTGCAGAAACAAGATTGAACGAGATTCTTCATAAGAATGAGGCTGAGAAGCAGAAGAATACAGTAATCTGGACACTGGCTATCATCGGAGCAGTAGCAGCAGTAGCTGCAATCGCTTATGCAGTATATCGTTTCGTATCACCGGATTATCTTGATGATTTTGAAGATGATTTTGATGACGATTTTGATGATTACTTCAGCGAGGATGATCAGGTATAATTCTTGAGTGAATTGCAAAAGTGCAGACAGGGTGAGAGAAGAAACCATCCTGTCTGTTTTTCTGTTAAAATAGATTAGAATTGATAGGAGATTAGGATGAAAAAAGGTCAGATCTACGAGGGGATTATTGAACGTGTAGATTTCCCAAACAAGGGGATTGTATTTGTTCCGGAGGAAGAACAGTATGTTACTGTGAAAAATGGGATTCCGGGACAGAAGATCCGTTTTATGATAAATAAATTTAAAAGAGGAAATGCAGAAGGAAGATTTCTTGAAGTGTTGGAGAAATCTCCATTAGAGACAAGAGAGCCGGTCTGTAGTATCTTTCCGGCCTGTGGTGGCTGTATGTATCAGACGATGCCATACGAAGAGCAGGTGAAGATGAAAGAAGGACAGATCCGCAGAATTATGGATCCGGTAGTAAAAGGTGAATATGTTTTTGAAGGTGTGAAGCACAGTCCGAAGGAGTTCCATTATCGTAATAAAATGGAATTTTCTTTTGGAGATGAATTCAAAGACGGTCCGTTATCTCTCGGTCTTCATAAAAAAGGAAGTACTTATGATGTACTGACAGCAGGAGACTGTCAGCTTGTCCATGAAGATATGGATAAGATTCTTCTTTGTGTGCTGAATTATTTCAAAGAAAGAAATGTAAGTTATTACAAGAAAATGCAGCATGTCGGTTATCTTCGCCATCTTCTTCTGAGACGAGGCGATACAACAGGCGAGATTCTTGTGAATCTTGTAACGACAACGCAGGAAGAATATGATTTAACTCCATTAGTAGAAGAACTTCTGGCGTTAGAATTAGAAGGTAAGATTGTTGGAATCCTTCATATATTGAATGATTCTCTGTCCGATGTCGTGAAGAGTGATGAGACAAGAATTCTTTATGGACAGGACTTCTTTTACGAGAAGCTTCTCGGATTGGAATTCAAGATCACACCATTTTCCTTCTTCCAGCCAAACTCAAAAGGTGCAGAAGTGCTGTACGAGACTGTAAGAGAATACATA
>ENA-OQRA01001390-OQRA01001390.1-human-gut-metagenome-genome-assembly--contig:-NODE-1390-length-13174-cov-4.298193_pt1 | contig 13174 bp, 9 predicted proteins | sample MGYA00243238_ERZ505106 | MGnify/ENA primary metagenome ERZ505106 (study PRJEB26097, sample SAMN02711298) | human gut metagenome | biome: Gut microbiome | host: Homo sapiens | place: Denmark: Copenhagen...
CGAGATCTACACTCTTTCCCTACACGACGCTCTTCCGATCTGGAAGTATCTGACGCAAACGACATAACCAAACATACGGCACAAAACCGCGAACTTCACACCTTGCCACTCGTAGGGGGATATGAAGAAACTTTTAAAAACACAAGCATAGACATCAATGCCGTATCTGCCCTACTCACGGCCGGCATTTACTACCTCACCTTGCACAGCCCATGCGCACCATTTTGCGGCATCGACATAAACACAGAAGAAGGATTCAAACGCATAGAGACATCCTTAGAAAAACTCACCCATATCCTTTTCAACCTGCAGGGGTGGAAATAAGGCATCTCCCGGAATGGAGAGGATTGCCTCCTCTCCATTCCGGGAGATGCCTTGTATACTATGGCAGCACGACCTACGGATTACAACCCGCGTCCGTGGCAGTTCTTAAATTTCTTTCCGCTACCGCAAGGACAAGGGTCGTTACGTCCCGGAAGCTTCTCAGCCACTACAGGTTGCTGCTTCTGCGGTTCACGCGTATCCTGACGGGCAGCTGCCTCCTGGTTGGGGTCGGTCAAGTCCTCGCGGGATTCCACGTATCTCTCCTGACGGGGAGCCAGTTCCGGTTCGGCCTCACGCACCTGTTCGGGCTGCTGCACCGGAATCTGCCCGCGCATCAGTACGCTGACGGTCTGGTTGTTAATCTTGTCCACCATGGCATCGAAGAGCTTCACGCTTTCGAGTTTGAAAATCAACAAGGGGTCTTTCTGTTCGTAGCTGGCGTTCTGTACGGAATGTTTCAGCTCGTCCAGTTCGCGCAAGTTCTCTTTCCACGCCTCGTCGATGGTATGCAGCATGATGGCCTTCTCGAAAGCCTTCACGATGGAACGGCTTTCCGTTTCGTAAGCCTCTTTGAGCGGAGTGGAAATCTGATAAATACGACGTCCGTCCGTCACGGGCACCATGATGTTCTCATACATGTGCCCTTGTGCCTCATACACCTGTTTGATGACAGGCTGGGCCACAGCAGCCAACATATCCGTCTTTTGCTTGAAACGTTCCATGGCAGCTTGGAAGGCCTTTTCGCACAAATCTTCACGCTTCATGCTGTTCATCTCGTCCTCCGTAAACGGCACTTCCATGGCCATGACCTCGATAAAGCCTTCCTTGCAACCCTGATAGTCGTTATTCTCGATGATGTTCACGCAACGGTCCCAAATCATATTGGAGATGTCCATCCCGATACGCTCACCCATCAGGGCGTGGCGACGCTTCTCATAGACCACCGTACGCTGTTTGTTCATCACGTCGTCGTATTCCAACAAACGCTTACGCACACCGAAGTGGTTCTCTTCCACCTTCTTCTGGGCGCGCTCGATGGCATTGCTGATCATCTTGTGTTCAATCATCTCGCCATCTTCAAAGCCCAGCTTGTCCATAACCCTGGAAATCCGTTCGCTGGCAAACAGACGCATCAACTTGTCCTCCAAGGACACGAAGAAAACGGATGAGCCCGGGTCGCCCTGACGTCCGGCACGACCGCGCAACTGACGGTCTACACGGCGGCTCTCATGACGTTCCGTACCGATAATGGCCAAACCGCCGGCTTTCTTCACCTCGTCGCTCAGCTTGATGTCGGTACCACGACCGGCCATGTTGGTGGCAATGGTCACCGTGCTGCTCTGTCCCGCCTGCGCCACGATATCGGCCTCTTGCTGGTGCAATTTGGCGTTCAGCACGTTGTGCGGAATCTTACGCATCTGCAACATCTTGCTCAACATCTCCGAGATTTCCACCGAAGTCGTACCGACCAACACGGGACGTCCGGCCTTGATGAGCATCTCGATTTCCTCGATGACGGCTTTATATTTCTCACGCTGTGTCTTATACACGCGGTCGTTCATGTCCTTGCGTGCAATCGGACGGTTGGTCGGAATCTCCACCACGTCGAGTTTATAGATGTCCCAAAACTCGCCGGCCTCGGTTACGGCCGTACCGGTCATACCCGCCAACTTATGATACATGCGGAAATAGTTCTGCAAGGTAATCGTGGCAAAAGTCTGGGTTGCAGCCTGCACTTTAACGTGCTCCTTGGCTTCCACAGCCTGATGCAAGCCGTCGCTCCAACGACGCCCGTCCATGATACGTCCCGTCTGCTCGTCCACAATCTTCACTTCGCCGTCGATGATGACATATTCATCGTCGCGGTTGAACATGGTATAAGCTTTCAGCAACTGCTGCAAGGTGTGCATACGTTCGCTCTTCACGGCATAGTCGGAATAGAGCTGGTCTTTTTTCATGACGCGTTCCTCGTCGGTCAAAGAACTATCTGTCTCCAACGCAGACATGGCCGACGTAATATCCGGCATAACAAACAATTCCGGGTCTGAGGTAGCTTTGGACAGCCAGGCAAAACCTTTGTCCGTCAGGTCCACGCTGTTCAACTTCTCATCTACAACGAAATACAACGGTTCCACAGCCTCGGGCATGCGCTTGTTGTTGTTTTCCATATAGATTTCCTCGGTCTTCAGCATACCGGACTTGATACCCTGCTCGGACAAATACTTGATCAAGGGCTTATTCTTGGGCAACGCCTTATGACTGCGGTACAGTTGCAGGAATCCTTGCTCCACCTTTTCCTTGTCGCCCGAAGCTATCATCTGCTTGGCCTCGGCCAAGTATTGAGTGGCCAACTGACGCTGTACGCCGACCAACTTCTCTACCAGAGGCTGGTATTGTTCGAACAACTGGTCGTCGCCCTTAGGCACGGGGCCGGATATAATCAACGGAGTACGGGCATCGTCAATCAATACGGAGTCGACCTCGTCCACGATGGCGTAATTGTGTGCACGTTGCACCAAATCCTTGGGATTCGTTGCCATATTGTCGCGCAAGTAGTCGAAACCGAACTCATTGTTCGTTCCGAACGTGATGTCGGCCAGATAGGCACGACGGCGGGCGTCGCTGTTGGGCTGATGCTTGTCGATACAGTCCACACTCAAACCGTGGAACATGTAGAGCGGCCCCATCCACTCGGAGTCACGCTTGGCCAAATAGTCATTGACCGTCACCACGTGCACGCCGTTTCCGGTCAGGGCATTCAGGAACACAGGCAGGGTAGCCACCAACGTCTTTCCTTCACCAGTCGCCATCTCGGCAATCTTGCCTTGGTGCAGTACGACACCACCGAAAAGCTGTACGTCGTAGTGTATCATATTCCACACCGTATCGTTTCCTCCGGCCGTCCAATGGTTGTGGTAATGCGCCGTGTCGCCCTCAATGTCCACGAAATCGAACTTTGCCGCCAACTCGCGGTCGAAATCGTTGGCCGTCACGTCCACGATTTCCTGAGTGGCAAAACGTTCGGCCGTGGACTTCACGATGGAGAACACCACCGGCATGACTTCGTTCAAAGCCTGTTCATAACGTTCCAACACGTCTTTCTCCAACTTGTCGATCTGCGAAAAAAGAGAAGAACGGTCTTCAATCGGCATTTCTTCCACCTTTGCCTTCAACTCTGCAATTTTAGCCTTGAGGTCGTCGGCCGAAGACTGCACGTACTTTTTCACTTCCTGCGTCTTGGCGCGCAGGGCATCATTACTGAGCGCCTGAATTTCAGGGTAAGCTTTTTTCACGGTCTCTACCAACGGCTGAATCAACTTCATGTCCCGGGTAGACTTATTCCCGAAAAGCTTGCTCAAAAACTTGTTTATATCCATATATTTTGTTTTGTTTTTTATTCACGCGATGCGCTTTGCGCTTCTTTGCGCAAAGTTAATCAAAAAAAGTAAAAGAATAGAAAATTATTTAAATATCTTCATCAGCGGACGGCCGATAAAGGGGCTGCGGAACATGCGTTTGGAGCACGGATACGCATGAAGCGGGCTACGGTGGGAGCGATACAATCCACCGTTACCGGCGTCTTTATCGTTTCCGGCCGTACGTTACAGCCGAAAAAGAAAATGGGAAAACCTACGTATGAAGCCCTTTCCAAGGTTTGTTCATGCGTCTCCTCGTTGACGACCTTCCAACCCGGAGACACTTCAATGAAGATATCTCCCGAACGCATCTGGTTGAAACTGTTCCGCAAACGGCGTATTTCGGTTTCTCCCGCAGACAAAGCCAACCGCTGGGAAGTGTACACGTCTTTTACGCCGGCCATCTGAATCAGGAAAGCCTGCGCACGTGTCAGCACGTCACTTAAATTCAGTTGCTTGTCTTCTATAAGTTTCTGGTTTAAGAACAGTTGCGAGCCAAACTCCGTCTCCACATACTGCCCCTGGCCATATACAGCCATCAGGTACATGTTCAACAACGCAGAAGCACGCGTCACACTGAACGTACCAGTAGGAATACGGTATTTCGAGAAATCGGTGATTTCGTCATCGGTATATCCCGTAGAAGTAACGACCAACAAAAAACGTCCGGCCCCTACTTTCTTTTCCAACATCGTAATCAACTCTGCCAATTCAAGATCAAGACGCACGTACGTGTCCTGCAACTCTACCGGAACTTCGGCTACCGGTTTGTGATCGAACGTCCCTGCATAATACGTCAGGGACAGGAAATCCGTCACAAGGTCTTCGCCCAACTCGGTATGATCCAGACAATGTTTGGCGAAACGGTTGACCTCGTCATTGACATACGCACTGGTCTTGAACTCATAAATCTTACGGTCTCCCGTAAACTTATGTGTAAGCCCTTTGCTCTCTTGAGGCGAAATAAAGAAATTGAAATTCTCTACAATCGGACTGATTGGAGTCCAGGACAAATCGGAAATACGACCGGACAAACGGTCGGAAACGTCATAACGCAAGGCCCAATCCGGATACTGGCCGTAATAAGACGTGCTGCTCCACTGCCCGGAAGCATTGTCTATCCAAAAAGCACCGTCGGCGGCATGCCCGGCTGCCAGAATTGCAGCGTCGGCATCCGGGGCAATGCTGTACACCAAAGCCCGTCCTCCGGTAGCCATCTTCAGCTCATCGGTGACGGTCGAAACATTCAGCGCCACCGGAGAGTACTTCTCGGAAGTCAGCCATCCCTCGCACGTCGCATCGTCTACGCAATACATCGGACGCAAGGTCTTACGGTCCATCCAATGCTCGCCCACGATTCCATTATCGTAAGGCACGGTGCCCGTCATGATACACGCCACTGCCGAAGCACGGTCTATGTGGGAAAAAGGATAGGCGGCATCCATATAGCTACGCCCGTCGCGCATCACCTTATTGAAACCTCCGGCTCCGAAAAGCGAAGAAAAGGCTTCCATATAGTCCGTACGCAACTGGTCTATCGTCACGTTGACCACCAACCGGGGGACAGGATGCGACGTCTGGGCTTCCATATTGGCCCAAGTCAGCACCATAATCAACGGAGTCAGAAAACGATAGCTTTTAGAATGCATGGCTTGCTTATTTTTCTTTTTTTCGATAGCTTATCCAATAGCTACACGAACGTAGCAACAAAGCTAAGGCCAAAGGTACAACTACCACACAAAAATCTTGTGGTATCAGGGCAGAAAAAAACATAAATAATATTAAAACCGACGCATTTAACGGATGATAGTAAGTTTTTCTCCTTTTAACAGCACACCAAACCACCCACGGCATAGCCACCAACGGAATGGGATTGAAGACCCAAATCTGCCAATTCGAGCCTACTGTGGGATGAACGGAGAAGAAAAAGAGAAACGTGACCACCAATCCGATTCCTCCGACCAATGACATCAAAAAAATGTCTATCCCCCAAAAACATGCATGACGCCACTGTTCCACTACGGTCAACCCCGCCACACAAAAGAAAAGTATCCATACGGACAGTGCCGGAGACCAAGGGAATTCTTTCTGTATTTCCACATCACGCCCTTCAACCACTTCCGATTGAGACAACACCAACGGCCGCGTACTGCCGTCGGAACCCTGAATCACCGCGCCATTGGCGTAACGCAACAAATAAAAAGGAGCGAACATCTCGTCACGTACAGAAATAGGACGGTCAGCCTCCGCCCCCAAACAAATGTCATTACCCAATTCCGCCCAGGGATGCTGAGCTGTATACTGATGAATAATCTCACGATAGGTATGGACAGTGTCTTGCTCCGGATAAATGATCTTTCCCTCCACAGCTTCCTCTATACGGTCGCGTGCCCGCGTCGTACAATTATCATAAAGAAAGTTATAACGGTATTCCCGGTTTTCCGGACGCATATTCTCTACCAACAGCGTCCAAAGCCGTTCCTTCTCCGATGCCCTCAGGTTCAGCACTTGCTGATAGACGGCCGACCCACGCTCTTCATATTCCTCGGCAAAGTAAGCAAAAGGCAAGGCTCCAATTTGATAATCGCACTCGCCGCGCGTAAAGCGCCATATAAAATTCGGACGGTTGAAGCTGAACACACCGTAATTAAAAACCCAGTCCTCCCCCGTGGTATATGATTTCACACGAATGGCCGTATGACCATACAAAGAATACACTTCGGTTCCGGGAGAACAAGTCAAAAGACTAACCTCGACAGAGTCGGCCGGAAAGGCATGAGCCATCCCTCCTATATATAATAAGGTGTATAAAAACACAAATCTCAAATATCTCATTCCATGCCATATTTAGCTTTGCAAAGTTAGTGCATTTTCCCTTTTGCCCCATGCCATTCACGGAAAAAAGCGAGACGAGCATCTTTTTGACAAAGAAATCATCTGCCATGTTATTTTTTGATTAACTTTGCAACCGCAAAGCATGAACACGTGAATTTAATCATAGACATAGGAAATACGCTGGCCAAACTGGTAGCCTTTGACGGTGATACTCCGGTGGAAGAAATCAAAACCTCAAATGAAACACTGGAACGCCTGCCGGAATTCGTGAATAAATATGCGTTTAAACAAGGTATCGTCGGAAGTGTATTCGGCATCACCGCAGAAGCCGAACGACAACTGAAAAGGCTCGACTTCCCTTTGCTGTATTTAAATGCACAGACTCCCGTCCCGATCACAAACGATTACCGGACTCCGGACACGTTGGGAGCGGACCGGTTGGCTGCGGCTGTAGGTGCCTACATGCAATACCCCGGGCATGACATCCTTATAGTCGATGCCGGAACATGCCTGACTTACGAATTCATCGACAAAAACGGACATTACAAAGGAGGGTGCATTTCTCCGGGACTTCAAATGCGCCTAAAAAGCCTCCGTGCTTTCACAGCCAAACTTCCGTTGATAGACAGCGAGGGGCCGCTCTTAGACATCGGATATGATACGGAAACGTCTATCCGCTCCGGAGTCATTCAGGGCATGAAGTTTGAAATAGAAGGACGCATCAAATATTTCCAAGAAAAATACCCGTCCCTTTTGGTTTTTTTAACTGGTGGCGATATTTTTAACTTTGATAGCAAAATAAAAAATCTCATCTTTGCAGATAAATATATAGTGCCCAGAGGGCTAAACCGAATATTAGCATTTAATAATGAGCAGTCATAAACTTATACTCTGCGTGTTGCTGGCCATGGCAACACTATATGCTCCCGCACAGACCAATGGTTCAAACTCCCCGTATTCCCGTTTCGGACTCGGCAGCTTGAAAGACCAGTCGCAAGGTTTCAACAAGGCTATGAGCGGAGTGGCATTGGGATTCCGCGACGGAAACCGCATCAATATGCAAAATCCGGCTTCCTATTCTGCCATAGATTCCTTATCATTCATCTTCGACGTAGGTCTCACGTTGCAAAACGTAAATTTCAAAAGCGGAGGCAACAGTATCAATGCGCACAACACCACGTTGGACTATATCAACGCGGGCTTCCGTTTGTGCCCGGGATTGGGATTTTCATTCGGTTTTATCCCGTTTTCCAGTATAGGATATGACTTCTCGGAAAGCAAATATCTGGGCGATCATTTCAACAGCGGTTCGACCATGACTTATACCAACAGCTATACCGGCGACGGAGGACTGCACGAGGTGTATGTGGGTTTGGGATGGAATCCGTTCGCAGACTTTTCTGTCGGAGCAAATTTCGGATATGTATGGGGAAACTATGCCCAAAATATCACGCAGACTTTTTATGAAGACGGAACAGCCACCAGCGCAAGCAACGGGCTACGTCGACAAATAGAAGCAGACCTTTCTTCTTATAAAATAGATATCGGAGTACAATATCCCATTAAAATCGGTAAAAACGATGTTTTGACTCCCGGTATTACATACGGTATCGGACATGCAATCAACTCTCCTGCCCATTATTACAGTTATGTGGCCAACGGAGATACCACGAAATCCGTCATAGAAAAGGCTTTCGAATTACCCACATCTTTCGGAGCCGGATTGGCATGGGCACACAAAGAGCAATGGAAAGTTGGTTTGGACGTAACTCATCAAAGATGGGGAGAATGCCGTGTGCCTCAAATTATAAACGACAAGTTTGTCAGCACTACGGAAAACTATATGAACCGCACCAAAATTGTGATCGGAGGGGAGTTCCAACCGGACCGTTACAGCAGCAAATACTTAAGACGGGTACAATATCGTATGGGGGCGTCTTTTTCCACACCTTATTATAAGGTAAACGGACATAACGGCCCACGGGAATTCGGTGTAACGGCGGGATTCGCTCTTCCCGTATCCAACAATATCAATAACCGTTCCGTGGTCAATATCGCATTTCAGTGGGGCAGGTCCGTTCCTAGCGTATCATCTTTAATTACTGAAAACTACTTGCGTCTCAACGTCGGTATTACGTTCAACGAAAGATGGTTCATGAAATGGAAGATTCAGTAATGAGAAAAAGTAAGGTAAAGTCTACGACGGGATTGTCCCGTTTGACCCACATAACAGTCTCCGTTTGGGCGACTGTTATGCTTATTTTAATACTCTCGTGCTCTACGGAAAAATCAAACCACGCTCCGGCCGTAAACGAAAACGACTCCTTGCCTTTCATGCAATCGTGGGGCATCTCGACTCTCATTTCAGACTCCGGAGTCATCCGCTATAAAATCACGGCAGAAGAATGGAATATCTACAATACGACCAATCCGCCGCGATGGACTTTCGTAAAAGGCATACTTTTGGAAAAGTTCGACTCCACGTTCCATATCGATTGGTTCGTGCAATCGGATACGGCATATTGCCACAATCAACAACTATGGGAGTTGCGCGGACGTGTGGTCATACGCAACCAAGAGGGTACTGTCTTTACCAGCGAAGAACTTTTTTGGGATATGGACCGTCATGAAATGTATTCCAACATGTTCATGACCATCCGGAAACCGGATGAATTCCTCCAAGGTTATAATTTCCGTTCCAACGAACAAATGACACGCTACTCTGTCAGCAACGCCAATGCCGAAACGCCTTTCAGCGACAGTGGCAGTTCATCCTCCAATGACTCGGTCATGCGTGCCGCTCCCACCAAACCCAATCAGCCATGACACTGACCATTATAGAAATCATCATCATACTGTTGCTCTCCGCCTTCTTCTCGGGGATGGAAATCGCATTTGTTTCTTCCAACAAACTTCGAGTTGAGTTAGACCGTAGCGATGCCAGTCTAACTTCCAAAATTCTGACCATATTTTATACACGTCCGAATGATTTCATCTCGACCCTTTTGGTCGGAAACAACATCGCGTTGGTCGTCTATGGTATTTTAATGGCAGGAGTGATCAACGAATTCGTCCTTTCTCCAATCCATTTAAACCAACACGAAGGACTGAACGTGGCTTTGCAAACCATCATTTCAACCCTAATCGTATTAGTAACCGGAGAGTTCCTTCCGAAAACGCTATTCAAGATAAACCCTAACCGCATGCTGAAGATATTCGCCGTTCCGGCGTTTATCATCTATATACTTCTTTATCCCGTATCCAAATTCACCAGTGCGCTATCTCGCGGCATACTACGCCTGATGGGACTTAAAGTAAACAAGAAAGCGTCGGAACAAGCTTTTACCAAAATAGACTTAGACAACCTGATACAATCCAGTATCGAATCGGCTCAAAATGAAAACGACATTACGGATGAAATCAAGATATTCCAAAATGCCTTGTACTTCTCGGAAGTCAAGGTTCGGGACTGTATGGTGCCACGGACAGAAATAGAAGCGGTGGAAATCAGTTCATCCATAGAAAACCTTAAAAACAGGTTTATTGAAAGCGGAAATTCCAAAATCATCGTTTACAAAGAAGACATAGACCATATCGTAGGCTTTATCCATTCATCCGAAATGTTCCGGAACCCGGCAGACTGGACTTTACGAATTAAAGAAACTCCCGTGGTCCCGGAAACGATGTCTGCCCAAAAGCTATTAAAGAAGTTCATGCAGCAGAAAAAATCTCTGGCTATCGTAGTAGACGAATTCGGTGGAACTTCGGGAATCGTAACGATGGAAGACTTAGTAGAAGAAATCTTCGGCGATATTGAAGACGAGCACGACAATACAAACTACATTGCCCAAAAGGTCGATGAGAATGAATACGTCCTGTCCGGACGACTGGAAATAGAAAAAGCCAATGAATTGTTGGGATTGGATTTGCCGGAATCCGAAGAATATGTCACGGTCAGCGGACTGATTCTACACCAGTATCAAAGCTTTCCGAAACTGAACGAAATCATCAGATTCGGCCATTTCGAGTTCAAAATCATCAAGAATACAACGACAAAAATAGAACTTGTACGTCTGAAAATCGTCGAATAACTAAATTTTAGCCCGACAGACATGAATATGTGCGAAGATTTTTGTATCTTCGTGCGCTTAAATCGTTTAAAGAAAATAATAAAAATAATAATCATTTAAATCAATGGCAACATTACAGAAAATCAGAGCTAAGGGGCCTTTGCTGGTCATCGTGATCGGTCTGGCTCTTTTTGCATTCATTGCCGAGGAAGCCATGCGCTCCATCCAGTCTGCTTCTAACGAAAGCAAGCAGCAAGTCGGCGAAATTTACGGAGAGCGGATTTCAGTACATGAATTCCAAAACTTAGTGGACGAATATGCGGAAGTTGTGAAGTTCACCAGTGGCAACAGCGCACTCAACGACCAACAACTCACTCAATTACGCGACCAAGTTTGGAACACATACGTCAACAACAAACTCATCGAGCACGAAGCTGAAGAATTGGGACTAACTGTCACTGACACAGAAATCCAATCCATTATTTCGGAAGGCAACAGTCCCATACTGATGCAAACTCCTTTCCGCAATGAACAAACCGGCCGTTTCGATGCCAATGTACTGAAGAAGTTCCTGACCGATTATGAAGGCATGAAAACCAAAAGCGAACAGATGCCGGCCGAATACATGGACTACTATAACAGTCTCTACAAATTCTGGATGTTCATTGAGAAGACACTCCGTCAGGAAAGTCTTGCGCAAAAATATCAAGTACTGCTGAGCAAAGCGATGTTGGGCAACAAAATCATAGACAAGGCCGCATTCGAGGCACGTACCAATGAAAGCGACATTATCATGGCTGCCGTGCCCTACTCTACCATCAATGACAAAGATATCAAAGTGGAAGAAAGCGATTTAAAAGCCAAATACAATGAGTTGAAAGAAAGATTCAAGCAAACAGCCGAAAGCCGTGACATTAAATTTATCGATGTTCAGGTCAAAGCCAGCGCAGCCGACAAAGCAGCCTTAGACAAAGATATGGCGGAAACAGCCACAGCTTTGGCTGCTGGAGGCGACATTGCTAAAATTTTCCGTGAGAGTGGCTCTACGATTAATTACAGTCCGCTTCCGGTCAGCAAGAACATATTCCCCAACGACATAGCTTCACAGTTGGATTCCATGGCTGTAGGACAGATGAAAGCTCCTTATTATTATGCCGGAGACAACACGATGAACATCATCAAGGTTATCAACAAGATTTCCGCACCGGATTCCATCCAACTTCGTCAAATACAAGTGGCAGGTGCCGATATGAATGCCATCCAAAAGACAGCCGACAGCATCATGACGGCATTGCACAACGGTGTGGCTTTCGATTCCATCGCCAAGAAATACAACCAGACCGGCGAGAAGACATGGATTACTTCACGTAATTATGAAGGTGCTCCTTTGGACGGCGACAACTTGAAGTTTATCAAAACCATCACCAACATGCCGGTAAATGCCACCGAAAAGATTGACTTTACTCAGGGATGTATCATCGCACAAGTGACAGACCGCCGTGCCATGATCAACAAATATGATGTGGCCGTAATCAAATGCCCGATTGAGTTCAGTAAAGACACTTATGCAAAAGCTTATAACGACTTCAGCCACTTCATCGCTTCCAATCCTACCCAAAAGGATATCGAAGCTAAAGCACTGAAAAACGGCTATAACTTACAAGAGCGCAAAGACTTGTTCAACAATGAACATTATGTAGGAGGAGTAAGCAACACGCGTGAAGCCATGCGATGGATATTCAATGAAGACACCGAAATAGGCAATGTATCTCCTCTTTACGAATGTGGTGAGAACGACCACATGCTTGTGGCCATCCTTACCGGTATACACAAGGAAGGTTACCGCACGATGGAGGATATGAAAGAATATCTCACGCAAGAAGTCATCAAGGACAAAAAAGCCGAGATGCTGAAAGAGAAACTGGCTCAGACGAAGAGCATAGCAGATGCCATGAAAGTACAAGGTGCCGTAAGCGACACCATCAAACACGTGACGTTCAGTGCCTCCGCTTTCGTAATGAAGACCGGCTCCAGCGAACCGATGTTAAGTGCCGTAGCCAGCAAAACAGCGGCCAATCAATTCGCAGGCCCGTTCAAAGGTAATGCCGGAGTCTACACGTTGCAGGTTATCAATAAGAACAAATCGGCCGAGAAGTTCGACGCTAAAAAAGAAGAAGCTCAACAAGAGTCTCTCAACATGCGCGCCATCAGCCGTTTTGCCAATGAACTGTATGAAAAGGCCGAAGTAAAAGACAATCGTTACCTCTTCTTCTAAGAAAAAGCAGAGACTTTACGACAAAAACAATAGAAACCTACAAGATGATATGGTCTTGTAGGTTTTTTTCGTTATATTTGTAGAGTAGACCTTTCTACCCATTAAAAAGAATATTATGGAAGATTTCAACTTACTGGCCCCTCTACTGCTGGCCATTGTCGGCTTGTTAGCCGGCGCTATATTAAAGTCCATACTGAAACGAACCGAGATCGGAAGAGCGTCGTGTAGGGAAAGAGTGTAGATCTCGGTGGTCG
>ENA-OQRA01001426-OQRA01001426.1-human-gut-metagenome-genome-assembly--contig:-NODE-1426-length-12943-cov-9.222921_pt1 | contig 12943 bp, 9 predicted proteins | sample MGYA00243238_ERZ505106 | MGnify/ENA primary metagenome ERZ505106 (study PRJEB26097, sample SAMN02711298) | human gut metagenome | biome: Gut microbiome | host: Homo sapiens | place: Denmark: Copenhagen...
GATCTACACTCTTTCCCACACGACGCTCTTCCGATCTTCTCACCCCGACCCTCTCTCCTCAGGAGCGAGGGAGAAAACCGCCCTACTCGGTGCTCGGAACCGCTACGCTCTAAGGTTGGCGGGGCATCAAAGCTCTCGCCATATTTTGCGGGATGGGACCGCCTGGGGAAAGCTTGCTGAGGTAGGGAACAGCTGTTTATAGTTTACAGTTAATAGTTTACTGTTTACAACTTATATTCGGGGGATTTTGTTGATTTATTGTGAATTTCTTGGTGTTGTAATTTGCAGATAACTTGCAGATTTATTTTGATTTTCTTTGGCGGTTTCAATAAAAAAGCGGAACTCTGCGGCAATAACCTATAAAATGAATAATGACTATGATGGGAATATTACAAGTTGCCTCTTATATATACAAGCGCTATATGGATGATTTTGGCGTTCGTATTGATGAAATGAAGTTGCAGATTTGAGTGAAGCTAAGAATCAAGAAATCCACAGCTGGCTTGAGTGCCTGCTGTGGATTTCTCTTGTTTATATTAAAGTGTAGGATTCTTTAATACTGTCTTACTGATCAATCGTAATGGCATCGCCTTGTAGCGATGGGTGTTATTTCCATTACTACCACTCACGAAACGTACGTTGGAAAAACCCTTCTTATCGTTGTACACGTCGAAATAGTTATACCAGTAACCATATTCCGGACTTCCTCCACTGAATCCTTGTGTTCCAGAGACTAGTGTTTTGGTCCAAAAGACCACGTGCATTGGATATTTATGGCTTTCACCTTCCAGATATCCTCCGTATGGCAGATAGATGGTTTTCAACTCAGAGCTTGTTGTATTCATAAATGTACAATAGTACGATTCTCCAAGAACAGTATGGCGTACCTCTGTTTTAAGCGTACCATTTGCAATCAAGTCTTCAAACACCGATTTCTCTGGTATTTCAAAGCCTTCAGGAGATAGAGTAGAGGATAGATTCCCCTGCTTGACATCTGATTTATTCTTATCCTCTGAAATCTTGAAGTATCCACCGATAGCACCTTTATGGTCTTCAAGTTCGTTGACGTCTGGTGCATAAGGACTATTGTCGGTAGCACCCAGATTACGGTCAAGCATGATGTAGGTTTTAGTTTGTCCCTGCACCTTCACTACACCATAATAGAACATACCTTTTATCTTAAGATTGTCATCACCACCCTCTGCTAATTCATATTTGTTTGCCATATTTTCTGTTATCTCATGGAAGATACCAGTATGATAAACAGTGTAGGTGATGTTGATACCAGCTGCGTTTTTTATCGTAAAGGTGCCTTTCCAAAGATTATAATTATTATCGTGCTTATCTGCCAACGTCACTTTCCAGTAACGTCCGTCATCGCTAACAGTGAAATGGCTATCGTTATCTGTAAGTTTATCCCCTGTCAGCTTAGGAATCTTATAACTGTAGGCATTCTTTCCTACAGTAAAATGAAGACCATCATTTCTTTTTACGTTTTGCATTTGATCTGGTCTGATTCCTTTAACCTCCTTATCCAACCAGGCAAAATAGTCTGATTTATACTCACTGTCATTTTCAAACATGATGACTTTACGCTTAGGGTCGTCTCTCATAAAATTGAAACCAGCCTGGGTTATCTTCACATCAAGTTTGAGATCACCAGATGATATCGTAACCGTTCCTGTTCTTGGGGTTTCATGAGTGTTTGGAACCAGCGTAAACTTCAAAAGATATTTTTTGCCAGAAGATGACAGGCTACCACTTTCAGGAGTTGTAATTCCTTCACCCTCCTGAGTATAGCTTTTGATCCAGCTATCCCTGCTATCATTGATATTTACACCATATGTTGCAGATTTGAGCGTAGTGACCAAAGTGATTTTTGCTTCAGTAGCTGTTGCCTTGAGGGACAAATTATCGCTAACACCCAGTTCGTAATCCTTGCAAGCTATCATGTTGGTGATGGCAGGATTGTCATCTACAACATCTGCCACCAATCTGTTTTCCGGTTCAGCCTTGATAGCTTCAGACAAAGATTTGAAACCATAGTCATTCACCTTGGTTACGGTGATGATATAGTTATGGTTTCTCAAGAGGGCATACTGATTCTTCTTGGTTGTTGCATCCTTGTAGAGCCCCACTTTATAGTAACCTTCTACATTGTTGTATTTTGCCTTGATGATAGCGAAAGCTTTACCTGCAGATGTTTCTGTTACCATTACTTCACGGCTTGTTCCATCGCCGAAATCTGTGCTACTAAACTCTGTTGTCTCTGCTAAGGCATCGGTTGGTTCTGTATAACCAGCAGGGGCGATAGCACTCTTTGCAGCTGCATGATTGATGATAAGACCAGCATCTTCTTCATGGAAATCAGTCTTTACCGCATCAGCTACTTTCAAGGTAACCTTGGCATATTGTCTATACAAACTGACATTTGCCGTACCATCCAAGAGCTCCGTTAAAGATACGCTACCCCAACATACTGGGCTGCTTGTATCTATTGTTCTAGGTGTAGCTAACGCAATGTTTTGCAAATCTTCTGCTTCTGTCTCTTCGAGATTGCTTACGTTTGTTACCAGATGAACAGTAACTGTTCCAGATGGGACATTACTGATTTTTGCCTGATACGTTCCGTCTGTATTCTTGCTTACAATGTTGACATTCGCCATACCTTTGTAAGTATTGCTTTTGCCATAAAACACAGCAGTAATCTTACCTATGCTTTCTGTAGCCCCCGCTCTAGTATTAATTTTCTTTTCGGAGAAGTTGGCCAACTCAATGTTCAAGACTACCCCCTCGGCAGGGATTTCATCCCCGCCGAGTCCGATAGCCTCCATCGTATCCTTGCAGGAAACAAGGCTTAGGAGCAATCCCATCCATATCATTAAATGCTTTATCTTCTTCATTTTTCCAATATTATTTATTCAGTTACGCCATTAGGCTTACCTTGATGCCATTTGTCTCCTTGGTAATAACCAGTGTCGCCATACTTCTCGTAGCTATTGCCATCGAAGAGTGTAATAGTAGGAGATTTATCGTTGTCTTCCTTTTTCAGGAGGATGTTTTTTTCGTGTTCCCCTTTTACTGCTTTCAACTTGATGGTTGTTTTATACCAATCTTTTCCCACCTTCTCGCATTTCCAGCTTTTTTTGGCTTTAGTATCCCAAATGGTAAACTGGTTTTCTCCTGATGCGATACCATATACCTTATACCATCCAAAAAGCTCAAACTGGGTATATACCTTGAACTCTATGTTCTCAATTTCAGGCATATCATCATGTACACGCCATATAGGGTCGGATGTAGGATCATAGACAATCCATCCTTCACGATCTTCATAATCGAAGAGAGGAATACCCGGCTCTAGATGATGAGGACAACGGTGTAAACTATATCCTTGATCTTGATATGTATTATTACTGAACATAATCAATGTCTCACCTGGCTTAATAGTTCTTTGACCTTTTGATTCATTTGTATTTAATACAGACTTCGCATCTACAGGGAAGTTTTTGTAATACCATCCGGTGTTAGTCTCGTCGGCCACCATTTCTACTCCAGGCCATCCATTTCTATCGTCCGATTCTTTCGTAAAAACCCAACCTTTTCCTGTAACGGCATCTTCTGTTTCACCTATCTGGGTATAAACATAGATGTAGTGGCTTTTTGTTATTGGATCACTTGTATCTTTTGCATCCTCATTCCATCCATCGCTCCAGTTGTTTGTACCTTCTTCAGTTAAGATTCCCTGGAAATTATCGGAACCGTTACCTCCATTATATTTACTTCGGTCATTGATAGCTCTGAAATAGATACGATAGTCACCGATAGGAGGACTTACTTTTACACGAACTTTCTGAGGCATAGATCCATCTTTTGACGTTACCGTGAATTCATGAATGGTGGTTGTTACAGGATTTTCCGTAGCTGTAACCGTGAACGTTCCTGTTGCATCATCCGATGAATTTACGCTCATTTTGATGATAGAGCTACCTTTTTTATCTGTAGTTCTATCCAACTTAATACCACCAAGGTTAGTATCCCATTTTATGGTTCTTTTATTCTGAGATTTATCATCTTTATTATAGTAGATGACAAGTTCTTTTGTAACATCCAGATAAGGTTTAACATCATAATGTACATCTATATATTTCTTGAGATTATTTGCCTTGAGCCAAAACTTAGCAGTGCCTACTAGCTGTGCATAAGCTTTGATTGGGATATTTGGATTCACGCGAAACTCTATACTATCATTGCCATTAGCGTCTTTACCACGTTTGGTGCCAATGATGATGTCTTTTGAGTTTATTTTTGTATCGCATCCAAACCCTACTGTGCCTGCATTCGAATTATATGTGATATAATCATTTTTCATTGAAGTTACATTAGCCTCCGTCTTGCTTACCCACAATGTAGTATGGTTGAAGTCGGCATCTATTGGTACTGTCTCCCAGGGCTTTACACTTACCTTGCAATCCAGCTCCATATTACCGAGGGTCTTGATAGCACCGGTAATCTCATAGAAGGTACCGCGAGGGAATACGGGTACTTCTGTGGTGCTGGTTTCATCCTTCTTATGACCCAGATTGATACGATAATTGTTGACTGCAGAATTTCCTACCTTACCATTGATGGTAAGATAACTGCGGTCGGATTCTGATGAGATATATCGCTCAGGAAGATAATACGTCTGCTGGAAAAGCCATTTCTCCGCAGCATTATCTGGAGCATTCTTCGCATCTCCGGTTCCTTTAATATCATCATTGTTATTTGTTGCTGACGCAGATCTGTTGTCTGTCCATTCGGTATAGTATACGGCTGGACCTTCAGATGTCTGATACGTATTGCTTGAAAAACCATCCTTGTAATCTTTATCTGCCCAAGAAGGAGCCTCGAATTTACCGCCCCAGTAAAGATGGGTAAAAGGAGAGAGCTTATCGGCTGAAATACTGTTGATGCTAAAGGGCTTGCCTCCGAAATTGGTTGCAACTTCTGCGTCATTTGGATCGAAGATAAGATTCAGCTTAACCTTTACGCATGTAAACTTCAGGTTAGCTGCCACCTCGGTATATTTATCACCCGCTGCTTTAGTCTCGGTTTCTGCGAGTTTGCCTGTGGCATCCTTCTCTGGTTCGTAAATCATCGGGATATTGGTGCATACAGGCATACCTGGTGTACTTGTAGGTCTGTAATCGAGTACTATTTTTTTGAGAGCATCTTCAGTTTGGATAGTTTGACCACTCAACACCTTGTTCATGTTGGCAACCACATAGATATGGTAAGTGCCCGGCTCGATATTGAGCTGATAGTTAGCTACATGCTCCTCCAGCATCATCGAAGCCAGTGGGGCAGGGAGCGTCTCTATCAGGAGCTTGCCTTCATTTCCTGTAGGGAAAGCATAGAGGGTCAGGTCGTTGATCTGGCATTCATCTACCGTGGCATTATAGGTAGGAAGGCCGGAAGCATCGTCGGGATTGGTGCCGCGGCTGCTGAGCACGGTTGGCACGAGTACATGCAAGTTGCTTTCTGACGAAATGGGAGTGCGCTCGCCTCCAAGTTCGTCAGAGCAACTTACTGTAACCAACAATATAAACCAACTAACTAAACTTAAAATGAAATCTCGTATTTTCATTGTTTCTAATTTTTAAAGTCAAATACTCTTATGAGCTAAATGCCCGGAAGGGGCTCTGACACCTGAAACGGTTAGAAATCGACACGCTGGATGCGCTTGCTCCAATCCAGGATGGAAATGCTGAGCTGCACATACTTCCACTGGTTGCCCTGGAGGAAGAAGTCGAGCTTGTAGTCGTACTCTCGGTCCAGGAATTCCTGCTCTGAATAATGGCGGGCTTCGAAGGCGCCACGGCCTTGAGCCAGAAAGTCTGCAAGATTGATGCGTGCCACCTCTTCGCCAGTAGTCTTGTTCGTGATGGTGAGGATGGCGTTCTTGTCGTTTTCTTCTGCCGGATGCCAGATGAGTCGGGAGAACATGAGGGCGGCATGAGCGGTGCGCTCCTTTACATTGCCCTCGGTATCCTTAAACTCAGTGGTCCAGGTGTAATATGGGGTATATGTCAACTCCTCGTCGGGGAGGAGAGAGTTGTCGTAACTGATATCGCCGTTGGCATTGGTTATCTGATAACTGAAGTCATCGGCATTGATGTTGGCAGGCTCGTCGGTCTGATGCAGGCTGATGGTGAGCTGCTTGGTATCACGAACCAGACCGATGGTATGGCGTGTAACCTGCAGGTCTTTTACTTCAACCAGTTCGTTGCTGAGTCCCTGCCAGAGTGTATCGAGCGGTTGGCTCTGGTTGTTTACCTTGCCCTGTTCGCGGTCGAGTCGTGCATGGAGGGCGGTGATGTTGTCACCCTGCTGTGGCAGAGCTATCTGGAATTTGGCACCTGGCTGCGCGAGTGCATCTTCGTATTTCTTTTGGAAGGCGAAGGTTGCGAATCTGTATTTGCCCGGTTCCAGATTGATTCGCATGGCATAGTTAGGGTCCTTGAGCGGCTGTGATGTCGCATCGTTATAGGCATCATGGCGAGCAATGAAGTTGCCCTGCTCGTCGTATACGAATACGCAGAGTCCGCCCACATGATCTTTGAACATGTCGGCACGCTGCACGTTGTAGTCGTACTTGAACTGCAAGTCAACACCCATGTCACAAGGAGGCAGGTCGTCGTGCATCAAGTCGTTGCAGCTTGCTAGCAGGCTGCCGGCCATGATGAAGCCCCATCCCATGCATATATTCTTGATCCAACTGTTAAACTTCTTGTTTGCCATGATGCTTATCTGTTTTATGAAAAAGTAAAGTGTATAAATAGATTCTTATTTTTCCGAGATAGCCAGCCGCTCCTTAGCGCTAGAGCGGCTGAGCTATATATAATAATGTGTAATGGATTACAAATCGACTGTGTCTGAACGCTTAGCCCAAGAAAGGATCTTCACGCTGACACTGATGTACTTGTAGCTCTCATCATCTGGTTCTGCTGGCTTGATGGTTGGAACATCTGGTGTACCAGGACCACTGACACTTCCTATAGTCAACTCATACCAGTTGTTACGGAGTACACCATAACGACCGAGGTACTTGGTGTTATGTGTATCATCGTTATCTCCATAAGTAGCTTCACCTTCGTTCCAAGGAGTATCCGCATCACCGAAGTGCTTGATACGGGCAATATAGTAAGACTCACCACCCTTATAGGTTGCAATACCTACGATAGGGTCTGTACCTGCTTCCTTCAAGCCAAGCTTGGCATTAATCTTATCGATGTTATCTTGAGAAACGGCAGCACTACTATTCTTAATCTTAACATTATCAACTGTCAACAGTCTTGTTCCTGCCTCGTTCAAATTGTTGCTTGCTGCTTCAAGTTCAACAGTAATCTCTGATGTTGCCACGCCAAGAACTTCGGCAGCCTTCGCCTTGATTTGAGTCACCAAATCAACTTCCTTCCAAAGGTCGGTGCTGTTACCAATCTTATAGAATGTTTTTCCCTTAGTGAATCCATTAGGAGTATATGTTGCCTTGAACACAACACGTGTTGTCTGCCCCTGCATCATGTGCTTAATGTCGAAAGTATTCTCAAGACAGTACTGAGGTTCTGTTGCTGTACCATTAATTTCTGCATTTGGATCAAGTATATTAAATGCGCCCTTACATGCAGTCTCATCACATAAATCAGTACTATAGTTAGGGTCAACACCCCAATATACACGGCTAAAGGCTGTATTACTAGCATCTACGAATCGGGCAGTAACCGGTGCCGTACCATGGACATTGCCCCAAATAGTAGTGAATTTTTCTGACAAGCCCGCAGTCTTATGGATAGGGAATGTACTCTTGTTAGTAACATCCAACTTCCAAGCAGTAATATCAACCTTATCTCCAGTATATTTTGTACCAGATGGGGACTTGTCTGTAGGAAGATCAGCAACTGTCACCTTAGCCAAACCGCGCTCTACATGAATAGTTGTAGCCGCATTGGTTTCTGCTTTCTGCTTTGTTGCATATACCTTATCAATATTTACAAGAGTAGTTGGTTCTCCACCTGCGATATATACAGGTGCATTTGCCATATAGAAACCCTTTGTGTTATCTTTAAATTTTGTTTCATCGGCGTTACTAGCTACATTCCAGTTACCGTACGTTACGGGTGAAGTTGGTGATGAAGTAGGCAAAGTTATCTTATCTTCATCTGCTGAATTCTTATTATTAAGAATAGCTAAAGCATAATAGTCACTTGTTGAACCTTCACTTGTAAGTGCAACATTATTTAATTTTGCAGTAATAGTAGCTGACGCAGTAATGCCATCAGCTCCTTCTGTCTTCCAAGGAGCCATATTACCCAAATCAGCTCTTTCTACGAATGTGTATTCGTCTTCAGATGCACCAGCCTTCTGGAAGATAAGCAAAGTAACATCGTTTACATCATACTCTTTAGCTGTACCTTGATCATAAGTAGGAGCACCGCCTGCACGAGTGCCGTTTGTAGAAGGCAAGTTGATGGTGAAAGTTGCATAACCAACACCAGTTTCATTAGTACCAGTACCTGGACCTGCGGTTCCCAGGTCCTCATTGCTTGAACAGCTTGCTGTCATAGCTGCGATGACAGCCAAGCCAAATAAATGTTTAATCTTCATAATCTTTGAAAGTTAAGCTTGTTTATAATCGTTATTCTCTAATTTTCTGTTATTCCAATTCCTTTATCTGCTTGAAGACATCTCTTACACGCTCTGCCTCTTTCGAGTTGCCTGCCTTGGCAAGATGCTTTTCGGCAGAAGTAAGATCACCTTTCTGCAAATCGGTGCAGGCGGCATTGAGATTCGCTGTCTCATTATCTGGGAAGAGGCGGACGGCAATATCGAATACCTCGTTAAACTCTGGCGAACCCGGCTCGTAAGTCTGTGCCACCAGGAACATCTCCTGCAGAGAAAGCTGCTGTGGTTTGGTCTTCAAAATCTCTTTGGCCTCTTCGATGCTGAACGGACGAACCGTGTAGGTTACCGTATAGTCGCTATGACGGAGACGAGGATAGATATGATCCAGGATGTAGCGGTAACTAGCCGGATGGAGCTTTCTGATCTTCAGGTCCTTATCGTCGGGAGCCAGCGAGGAGTTAGCTATCTCGAGAATTGCTTTCTTATCAGCCAGATGACTAGCCTGGATCTTCTTCTTGAATCCTTCCCAGTCTTCCGGTGTAGCCTGATAGGTAAAGAGTTTGCTGTTTAAGGTGTAGAGGCTGCTCACATATTTACGGAGGGCAGCTGCACGCTCGTTGGCAAGGCGCTTGTTGTTGGCATACGAACCATCAGGCGAAGCAAAACCATGGATATCAATATCTGTGATTTCAACGTTCTTATCGTTCTTCACCAGGTCGATGGTGGAAGTAATCTTCTTCAGCTCAGTAGCATTCTCACGGAAGTTGGCAAGAATATAACTCTTGTTAACCACAAAGCTGAGATAGGCTTCACCCTTTTCGGCTCTCACCTTCTTGGCTTCCGCCTTCGGCTGCACAAAGAAATCCTTCGTAATCTTCGGTGTACGGTCGATATCCGCAATCGGCGTATTGTCCTGTTCTATCAGGTTGCCGCATCCGCAGAGATCTTCTTTCACCGAGAGTTTGAACTTCTTCATCCATTTTTGATAAGGAACAGACTGGGCGAAGTAAACCTGTTGACTGGTCTTGTTCTTGCGGGTAAGAACCTGTGCCTGCGGATTCTTCTTGCTGTCGGCAAGTCGGCGGTATCTTACAGCCCGGTTTCTACCCTGGATGATGATAGGGTTGAGAGCGATAGAATCAGTTCCTACCATTACCGGTGTGAAAACAATCTGCTGCTCTGATTTCATCTTCAATTCGTTCAGATTCATACGGAAGGCAACGTCCATCCGGTTGCCGTTCTTGCGTGCCAAGACGCTTTCTACCTGAATCTTACCCCCTGCCAGCTGTTGAGCCTGAGCAGGCATGATGCCCTGAGAAAGGAGTATGCAGAGGGGCGAAATGACCGCATAAAGCTTCATTTTATCCATATTATGATTTCCCTAAATTTTTTTTGTATTCTGTCTAGTTATTACGTGTTTTTATTGTCAGTTTAAAACCACAGTTAAATTAAATTCTTAGAACACGTATATGAGAGATAGTACGGCTTTTGTAGGGCCCACATAGTTGCGGTGGTCTTTGTCGAGACATTTTTCGCATCGTCCGTAAAGCTTGTAAGGACTGTAGGCATATCCCAAACCGATAGACCCTTCGAAATTGAGGTGCTTATTGAGTAGCCACTGGTAGCCGTAGGTGAGGCCTCCACCTACATACCAGCCTTCATAGTGCCTGCCCTCCAGAGTTTTCGGCAGGATGCCGAAGGGCATGTCAATGTTTTTAATGTTGTATTCACCGCCTAAGGCATGAATTCCGAAGAAATGGCCTCCAAACTTCTGGCAGGTGTACCATCTGTATTCTGGCATAACATTCCAGAATCTCATCATTCTTGTGCCCGAGAACTTCCAGGGGTTCAGGGTGCCGAAGAGTTGGAAGGTTGTTTTCTTGCCCATGCCGATTTCGATGCCGGCGTTGGCAGATGTGGAAGCCCATCCCAGTAAGTTGGTCTTCAGAGCGACCTCCTGCGCTCGCGTCGTTGCCATTGAAAGGATCAGCAGCAGCAACATAGCTGATTTTATGAATGTTTGCTTCATCATATCTTTACTTTTATATTTGGTTTCGTTTATATTAAACTTAGCCTTCGTTTGTTAGTTGGTATCTATTTTCGGCTGCAAATTTAAGAGGAAATCCAATATGAAGCAAGAAAAAGTTTCAAAAAGGTTACATTTCTATGTGCAAACGTTTGCACGTTTTATGCAACCTGTTTGCGTACACACATCATAAAGCACATGATTATCGGCGTCTGCTTGCCGTCATTGGGAATCAATGAATCTCCTATTCATATTAATGGATATCAGTCTCTTCCGCTGCAGATGCTTTGTTTTCCTTGGGTTGTGGATTGGGTACGAAGCCAAGGATGGCAACCAGACAACCCATCAGAGGACTGATGATATTGAAGAAGCAGAAGGGGAGATAGACAAGTGTCGGGATACCAAGAACCGTACTCTGCGTCATACCGCAAGCTGTCCATGGAACCAGCACGCTCGTTACGGTAGCGCTATCCTCTGTACTTCGGCTCAAGAGTTCCGGACGGTAGCCTCGTTCGGCATATTCATCCTTATAGATAGATGCATTCATAATAATGCTCAGGAACTGGTCACCCATAACGAGATTGAGCAAGACGCCTGATGTCACGGTGCTGCAGACAAGTGATACGGTGCTGTGGATGCTTTTCAGGAGCATGTGGGTAATGGCGTGGAGCATGCCGCTGGCTACCATACATGAACCGAAACACATGGCACAGAGGATGAGCCAGATGGTATTGAGCATGCCAGCCATGCCTCGGGTGGCTACGAGATCATTGATGTTAGCCATACCGCAATCTACCTGGGTATGGGTATAGCAGGTGGTCATGATTCCTTCAAAGAGGCTTTTGGCAGAGATGCAGTCTTCACCTGCTATCCCTACAAGTACTTCCGGCTGGAAAATGAGGGCACAGATGCATGCTGAAAGGGCTGAAAGAAGAAGTGTGATGAGAGATGGAGTCTTGCGGTAGATGAGCCATCCTGTAAAAGCCGGAACGAGCATGGTAAACAGAGAGATATTGAATCCATGGCTCAGACCGGTAAGATACTGGCTGATATCCACTGGCTTGGAATCATAACAGAGTCCGATGATGAGATAGAGTACCAGCGAGAGCAGGATGCTTGGTATGGTAGTATAGAGCATATAGCGGATATGTGAGAAGAGATCCGCTCCGGCTATACTCGAAGCAAGGACGGTGGTATCGCTCATTGGCGAGAGTTTATCCCCGAAATAGGCACCGGAGATAATAGCTCCAGCGGTGTAGGGGGCTGGTATTCCCAGGGCATCACCGATTCCCATCAGAGCAATACCGATGGTGGCAATAGTGGTCCATGAGGTTCCCGTCATCACAGAGATGATGCTGGAGATGATGCATGCGCAGGGAAGGAAAAAGGTTGGCGACATGATCTGTACACCATAATATATCAATGTGGGTACCACACCACTGATCATCCAGGTAGCTGACATCATTCCGATGAGCAGCAGGATCAGGATAGATACTCCGGCATCGCCCACGGTCTTTTTGATCATCTCTTCAAAGATATTCCATTTCATCCTATAGATGCCCATACCGAGTGCTACACAAACGGCTGTGGCTATCATGAGGGCCACCTGAGAGGCACCAGCCAAGGCATCATCAGGGAAGATTTTGACAACCAGGATGATGAGGGTGATAAGTACTGCCAGCGGTATGACAGAAATAAAAGGATGTGGTTCAACTGGCTGCAGAGGCGAGCAGGATGCCTGATTCTCTGCAGCTTGAGATTTCTGTTTCTTTTCTTCTTGTTCCATTTGTTAATATTCTCTTTTCATTTTAGTTTTTCATTTACTTTGCGTTTTCATCCGTTTCTTCGATGACATCTGGTCGCTGAAGAACACAAATCATTTCATTACTTCTTGAATTTTCATGCCAAGTAGTGCTTTTCGTGCAAAGGTAACTAAAATTTCCTGTTTACGCAAGAAAAGGTCCAATATAATATTCTTTTTATAAAAAATTATTATTTTCATGGAATTTTTCTTGGTTATTTGCCATTGTTAACTATTTTTTTCTTAACTTTGCATGCTTCCCATTTTTCTAAGGGTGATATCATTACCTTTGCAATCTGTATGGTTATATCATCGACTCACAGACGGGTAAACTGACAGAAGTAAAAATAGAAACAGAATAAAGAAATTAGTTCAAATTAAAACACGTAATATTAACCAATAGTTCGTTAATAATTCAATAATGTGCTAAGCAGCTATACGCTGTAAGCACG
>ENA-OQRA01001427-OQRA01001427.1-human-gut-metagenome-genome-assembly--contig:-NODE-1427-length-12925-cov-6.852914_pt1 | contig 12925 bp, 10 predicted proteins | sample MGYA00243238_ERZ505106 | MGnify/ENA primary metagenome ERZ505106 (study PRJEB26097, sample SAMN02711298) | human gut metagenome | biome: Gut microbiome | host: Homo sapiens | place: Denmark...
CGCAGGCTTATCATGTGTGTTAACACATGATATAATGAGCGTAGCGTATTATATCCGTGCGAATGCGCATAGGTATCAGCCGCAGGCTTATATAATGAGCGTAGCGTATTATATCTGCGCGAATGCGCATAGGTATCAGCCGCAGGCTTATCATGTGTGTTAACACATGATATAATGAGCGTAGCGTATTATATCACACGTAAATACGAATACCTATAATCATTAAGGAAGGAAATAATATGTCAAAAAAGTTTAACACAGCTGCGGTATGTATCCCATCTGAGCATTACATGGTAAACATCGATGACCGTTTAAAACAGATAAAACAGCTTGTCGATGAAGGCAAATATTTTACCATCAACCGTGCCAGACAATACGGAAAAACTACCACTTTACGTGCATTATACCGCTACCTAAAAAGTGAATATTATGTTGTGCTGATGGATTTTCAGACATTTGGAAGTCTTGACTTTGAGTCTGAGCATACTTTTTCAAGTGCGTTTGCAAATTCCTTTTTCAGGTTATTTCGCCGTAATGATTCAATCATTGATAATACAGATACCCCATTATACAAACTGATTGATGACTCACATAATGCAAATTTTTCTTTACGGATATTGTTCAATGACTTAAAGGATATATGCTCTGTTTCCGATAAACCAATCGTATTAATGATCGATGAGGTCGACAGTGCCACAAACAATCAGGTATTTTCAGATTTTCTGTCCCAACTTAGAGCCGGATATATTGACAGAGATCTGGAACCGACTTTTAAATCGGTAATCCTTGCCGGAGTCTATGACATAAAAAATTTAAAGCATAAACTCAGAAACGAAGATGAACACAAATACAACAGTCCATGGAATATTGCAGCAGATTTTAATATAGATATGAGTTTTTCAAAAAATGATATCTTCGGAATGCTTTCAGACTACGAGAATGATCATCATACCGGCATGGATATCGATCAAATATCCAAACTGATCTATTCCTATACATCGGGATACCCGTATCTTGTTTCACGAATATGTCAGATAATGGATGAGAAATTGCCTGAAAAATATTCCTCAGAACATGATATATGGACTGTTTCCGGATTTAATTCTGCCATAAGAATTTTGTTATCCGAAAGAAACACTTTATTTGAATCTCTAAGTGAAAAACTCAATTCATATCCAAGACTGTCTGATATGCTTAAAACGCTTTTATTTACAGGAAAAAACATAGTATACAATTATTACGAGGAATCTACAAACATTGCTACAATGTTTGGATTTGTAAGGGACAATAACGGAGTACTTGTAATTTCAAACAGAATTTTTGAGACATGGCTTTATAATCTATATCTTTCCACTGCTGAAATGCAACAAACCGATATCTATAAGGCTTCTTTGCAGGACAAGAGTCAGTTCATTATAAATGGACATTTGGATATGAAACATATCCTCGAAAAATTCGTTATACATTTTCATGATATTTTTGGAAACATGAACGATAAATTTCTAGAGGATGAAGGCAGACGATACTTTTTATTGTATCTACACCCCATTATAAACGGTACTGGTAACTACTATATAGAATCCCACACACGGGATCTGCGCAGAACCAATATAATAGTTGATTATCTTGGAAACCAATATATTATTGAAATGAAAATTTGGCATGGTGACGAGTACAATAACCGCGGTGAAAAGCAGTTAGCGGATTACCTTGACTCGTATCACTCCAACACCGGATATATGCTCAGTTTTAACTTCAATAAAAAGAAGCATATCGGTATACACGAAATAATAGTAGATGATAAAAAAATCATTGAAGCTGTTGTATAAGAGAAAAGCACTGAAAAACCAGTAGTCCCTGATTTTCGGTGCTTTTTCACAGGCTTCATATTTTTAAAATTCAAATCTACAGCTTAAATCTGTATCCCACACCCCAAATAGTCTCTATATACTGAGGCTTTGCAGTGTTCATCTCGATTTTCTCACGGATTTTCTTGATATGTACGGTTACTGTCGCAATATCTCCTATCGAATCCATATTCCAGATTTCCTTGAATAATTCCTCCTTGGTAAATACGTGATTTGGATTTTCTGCGAGGAATGTAAGCAGGTCAAATTCTTTTGTTGTAAACTGCTTTTCTTCCCCGTTTATCCATACTCGTCTTGCCGTTTTATCGATTTTGATTCCACGGATTTCTACGATATCATTCTCTGGCGTGTTGCTTCCGATAAGACGCTCATATCTGGCAAGATGAGCTTTTACCCTTGCAACAAGCTCTGATGGAGAGAATGGCTTGGTCACATAATCATCTGCTCCAAGTCCAAGTCCCCTTATCTTATCTATATCATCTTTTTTTGCTGATACCATCAAAATAGGTGTATTTTTCTTTCCACGGATCTGCTTGCATATCTCAAATCCATCAATTCCCGGCAGCATAAGATCAAGTATAAACAGATCAAAATCTTCTGCTAGTGCTCTCGCAAGTCCATTTGTTCCATCGTTTTCAACTTCTACCTCGAACCCGCTAAGCTCCAGATAGTCTTTCTCAAGATCTGCAATTGCAACCTCATCTTCCACTATTAAAATTTTACTCATTTGGCACCTCCTGATATTTACGGATAACAAAAACCATCTTTGTTCCGCTTCCTTCTTTACTTGTCGCCCATATTTTGCCACCATGGTCTTCTATTATTTTTTTGACTATTGAAAGTCCTATTCCGCTTCCACCTGTTGCAGAATTTCGTGACGCATCTGCAAGATAAAAACGATCAAATATATATGGCAGATCTTTCTGGGCTATTCCTCGACCATTATCTTCTATCTCAACCTGTATAAAGTCTCCGACATCATTTATTCTGATATTTATAGAACCATTTGTTTTGTCCATATATTTTACAGAATTTCCAATAATATTATTTATTACACGTCGTATCTGTTCCGGATCAGCTATGATCAGCGTTTTTTTATCAACATAATTTGAATATGACAGTTCTATATTTTTTGCCTCGAGATCAAGACCAATCTCCTCGACACAATCACTGAAATATTCTGTAACGTTGATTTTTGCAAAATTATATGGTATGCGGTTTGTATCAATTTTTGAATAAAGCGTGAGCTCGTTTATAAGTGTATCCATCTCACTTGCTTTATTATATATCGTCCTGACATACTTATCAATCTTCTCCGGCGTATTTGCAACCCCATCGAGTATTCCCTCCGAATAACCTTTTACGGCAGTGATCGGTGTTTTTAAATCATGTGCGATATTGCTTATGAGAGTTCTGTTCTCCGTCTCGTTGGTGATTTTTTCTTCGGCATTACTCTTAAGACGCTGACGCATCTGCTCAAATGTAACGCAAAGTTCTCCTAGCTCACCATCCGATGAACTTGTCTCAAGTGAAAAGTCCAGATTACCCTCCTTGATGTTTTCAGCAGCAAACTGAAGTTTTTTTATCGGATTAAGAAGACTTCTATGTATCCAGACTATGAGCATAACAGCCGTTACCACAAGTATTATAAGTATTGCTATAATAAGCTCGATCATAAAATGTTTAACCTCAGGAACAACGCTCTGTGTCGATGTTATAATGTACAATGCATCTTGATTTTTCTGCATATCTGTGAAATTTAACTGTTTAATGATCACCTTATCATCGCTGTCCATAAAGCTGGTGACTTCCGAGCCGCTCTGTACATTTGAGATCTTAGGAAGTGTCAGAAGAACGTCCCTGTTATCCTCACCTCCGTTAAATATAATATTTGCACCATTTTTTACAATTAAGTATGAATACTTCTCACTGAGTGCCTCATTCTCCTGCTCAAGGTATTTCTCATCCAATAGCTTATCCGGATCATCTGCCGCCAGTTCTGCATATTTTGCATAATCCTGCTCAGTGACCTTTTTCAGAAGAAGAACCGAATTCGTAAGCCACATTTCTTCTGAATCTGTAATTCCGTAGCTTTCATTTATCGCTTTTATCTGGAAATTATGAAATCCAGCCAGAACAGCACATGATAAAAGTACCGGAACTAAAATAATTATCAGAAATGATATCATAAGTTTGCTCTTTATTTTCATAGTGCCTCCAAAATATATCCAAATTACTTTATATCATTCAATATTCTTTTCTAATTATATCATACACCCACTAAACACTGTCTAAATTTTCCATTAAATTTAAAAATTGTAAAAAAAACCGCTTAACCTCACGGTATAAGCGATTTTCTGATATTGATACAAATAAACTACATTGTTTCAGCTATTTTGCCTGAAATTTTTTGGCAAGCACTTTTGTCAATATGTTGATAAGGAATACGATCACAAGCAGTACAACCGCAATTCCAAACGCAACATCAAATTTTCCTTCACTTGTTGCTGAAAGATACAGCTTTATGGTAAGTGTTCCTCCTGACTGGAATATCTTTGAAAAAAATCCGCTGCCGGTTTTTGGAAGCATTCCTGCACTTCCGGCTGTAAAAAGAAGTGCTGCCGATTCTCCCACAATACGTCCGATCGCAAGGATTACACCTGTGATGATTCCCGGCATAGCCGATGGAAGAAGGATCGTGCGGATCGTGTGCCATTTACCGGCTCCAAGTCCGACCGCACCATGTCTGTAACTGTCAGGCACTGTTTTTAACGCTTCCTGCGTATTTCTGGTTATGAGAGGAAGAACCATAAGTACAAGGGTCAGCGATCCTGTCAATATACTATATCCCATTCCAAGTGTCTGTCCAAAAAACATCATTCCAAAAAGGCCGAATATAATAGATGGGATACCTGAAAGTGTCTCTGTTGCAAATTCAATTCCCGATACTAATTTTCCCGGCTTTGCATATTCATTTAAGTATACTGCTGCTCCAACCCCGACCGGAGTAGCTATTATCATAGTTATAACTATGATATACAATGTATTGAGAAGATTTCCTGCAATTCCAAGCGTTCCTTTAAGAACAGATGTCTCACATGTGAGGAATTCCCAATTAATCTGGCCAATTCCCCTCACAAATACATATACGATTATTCCAAGAAGAAGCAGAACAGAAATCGCTGCACAAAGGTATATGAAAAAATATGTTATATTATCTGATATTCTGTGGCGTTTTCCCTTTATACTAGTCATTTTCTACAGCTCCTTTCTTCTTAAGCTTCATAAGTGAGAAATTTATGATCATGATAAATACAAACAATACAAGTCCTACTGAGAAAAGTACCTGCCTGTGGAGTCCACTCGCATATCCCATCTCACTTACAAGCTGTGTTGTGAGGAAACGTACAGAGTTGAACGGAAGTGGAAAACTTACCGTTCCACCCGCCACCATGTTGATAGCCATGGCTTCCCCCAGCGCACGTCCGATTCCAAGTACGATTCCCGTCATGATTCCAGATTTTGCAGCTGGAATTGTCACTTTAAATATTGTCTGGATCTTTGTAGCACCAAGTGCCAGTGAAGCTGATCTCATCTGCTGCGGAACTGCTTTTATTGCAGAAACGCTCATATTTATTACTGTAGGCAGGATCATTATCGCAAGAACAATAATTGCAGCCAGAAGATTCGAACCACCTGTAAACTGATGAGTCGTCGATCCCTCAAAAAAATATTTTTCCAGTTTGTACATAATAGGGTTTAAAATCATAAGTCCTAAAAGTCCATATATAACAGATGGTATAGCTGCCAGAAGCTCTACTGCCGGCTGCACTATTGCTGAAAGCTTTTTATTCGAAACCTCTGTTAAAAATACTGCTGTAAGAAGTGCGATAGGCACACCGATAAGAATAGATACTGCCGTTCCTATTATCGAAGTAAGTATTATGTATAATATTCCATATTTTGGATCTGCCGCAGTAGGTGCCCACTCTGTTCCAAACAAAAGATCTATAACCCCGACCTTTGCAAATGCCGGCGTTCCTTTCAGGAACATATATAAAGTAATTGAAATTACCGCGAATATTGCTACGATCGCACATATAAGAAATATTATTTTCGCAGTATTTTCTACCATTGATTTCTTTCTCATGAATTACTCCTTTTGATTCTTATGTACCCTCGGAGTCTTCTAAATGAAGCATGCTGAAAGTACATTCTTAATAAAAGTTTCCCAAGAAACCTGCTTTCCGGGGAAACTTCTGCCATCAATATTTATAAATATGGATTTTACTGTGGAAGGATAAGACCTACTGATTTGATCACTTCTTTTCCTGCATCTGAGTTTACAAAGTCAAACCATGCTTTAACTAAATCGTTCTGCTCGTCAATCTTTCCCTTTGTGGCCATTACGAACGGACGTGAAAGGAGATATTTTCCTGCTACGATATTTTCTTCTGTTGCATCAACTCCATCAAGTTTCATAGCAGTTACAGTGTCATCAAGTACATCAAGTGAAACATAACCTATTGCACCCGGTGTAGAACCAACCTTTGCAAGAACAGCTCCTGTTGTATCAAGCTCCTGGGCATATTTACACTGATCCTTTACATCAAGAAGTTCCTCGAATGCGCCTCTTGTTCCGGATGCTGCCTCACGGCCTATTACTACGATTGCCTCATCAGATCCGCCAAGCTCACTCCAGTTTGTGATCTGTCCTGTATAAATTTTCTTTAAGTCATCAGATGTAAGCTCTGCTACTGAATTATCTTTGTCAGTGATACCTGCGATTCCATCAATAGCTACAATATTTTCTTCGATGCCGTTCGCTTTCTCATCATCTGTGAGTGCTCTTGATGAATCACCGATATCAACACTTCCTGATGTTACTGATTCGATTCCTGCACCTGAACCTGTATACTCGACTGAAACTGTGACGTTTGGATTCTGCTCCATGAAAGACTCTTTAAGTGCTTCACAGAGTTTTTCCATTGATGTGCTTCCTGCAAGTGATATTGAACCACTTAAATCGGCATTTGATGATCCGTTATCTGTATTTGCATCTGAGCCTGTGCTTGAATCTGCTTTATTATCAGAATTTGAATTGTCTGATCCACAGCCTGTAAAAGCTGTTGTCATAAGTGTTGCTGCTGTTGCCAGTACTAAAAGTTTTCTCATACGATTTTTCATTTTAATTTCCTCGATTCATTACTTTCTTTTTCTTTGTTTGTTACAAGTGATATAGTAATGTGGAAATGTAAAATTCAAAATCATCGATTTGTAAAAAGAACGTAAAAAATATAAAAATTTCACATGATGTTATAGCACGATCATAAATTCGATTGATCTGCCATCTTCACTCCTGGCAGATATTCTGCCTTTGTGTGCTCTTACAATAGCGTATGCGGCTGACAATCCTATTCCAAAGCCACCTGTCTTTGAATTGTGTGATGGATCTGCCCTGTAAAAACGTTCAAAAAGTATGTCCTGTCTGCCCTTTTTTATGTTTGCACTCTCATCAACCGTATTCCAGACAGTGATCATGCGATTCCTGCCGGATATTTTTAATGTTATAGATATAGAAGATTCCGAATATTTCATGGCATTATCAAGAAGAATCGATATAAGCTGCCTTATGGTTTTTTCATCCCCGACATACGATATTCCTTCATCCACATTGATCTCCAGCTTTTTGTCCTTCGTCTGTGCCACAGCCTTAAATGGCTCTGCTGTATCAAGCACTGCGTCCGAAAGTGAAAACTCACTCATCATGAGTTTTGTGGCTTCCTCATCCATTCTCGATAAAAAAACAAGTTTTTCTGTCAAAGATGTAAGGCGCGCAACCTGTTTTCTGGTGCTCTTTGTCCATTCGTTTTCGCCTTCCATCATCTCAATAACCTCTGTATTTGCATCTATTATGGTAAGCGGTGTCTTTATTTCATGGCTTGCATCAGTTATAAAGCGCTTTTGTTTCTCGTAACTTTCAGATACGGGCTTTAGTATTTTTCCTGAAAAGAAATATATCATAAGAAACACAACAATAAGTCCCAACGTACTTATCCCTATGCTTGCCCATATATATGCCTTTATCGTGGAAAGCTCACGCTGACAGTTAAGAAAAATATACATCGTAGAGCCATCCTTATCCACAGTCATATACTTAAAATTATCTGTGAATCCACTTTTTCCACCACCATATGTTCCATCATCCCACAATTTAGAAGCGTATTCCGCAGCAGTTTTCGATGAAATTGTTGCTATTTTACCTGTGTCAATCTTTTCAACATCACCTGCACTGCTTAATGTAACTGTAAAGTATCTTGTGTCAAACTGACTTTCCGGTGAAATTCCATGGCGGTTTAAATCCTCCTGTCTCATACCTTCCGGCGGTTTTACATTACCTGTGCCAGAGGGTGGCTCCTGCAGGGCTGTCTTTTCTGTACTTTCTGTACTTTCTTCAGTACCTGAAACCTGGCTTTTCCGTGTATCATCCGACATGTCCGGTTCCTTGGCTGACAGATCAGGAAAGGTTCCTCCGTTTCCTGCGATAAGCTCAAGCCTTGCGTCAAGCGAATTGTTTGTACTTATATAATTCGCAATATTTATTGTTCCTACAATAGCAATAAACACTATTGAAATAGAAATCATTGCTATAGCTACAAATTTACGTCGTAATTTCTTTAGCATATTTTCCTCATTTCACAATTGAATATCCGACTCCGCGCGTTGCCTTTATCTGTGCGCACGAACCGGCCGATACAAGCTTTTTGCGCAGATAAGAAATATATACCCACACTACATTCTGCTCCGCATCCGAATCATAGCCCCATATTTTGTCCATGAACTGGTCTGCTGATATTATCTGTCCCGGATTAGCCATAAGCATCTCAAGCATCTGATATTCCTTGTTTGCCAGACGTATACCTTCTGGATTTTTGGGACCTGTCAGGATATATGTAGATCTGTTAAGTGTAATATCAGCAAATGTAAGTATTGAATCTGTCGTATCACTCTGCCTGCGTGTCATGGCACGGATCCTTGCAAGCAATTCTTTCATTGAAAACGGTTTTGTCAGATAATCATCTGCTCCGCTGTCCAGCCCTTCCACCCTGTCATCTATTTCAGCTTTTGCAGTCAGTAAAAGGACCGGAACAGGATTACCATGGCTTCTTATCGTCTTAAGGACTGTTATACCATCCATTTTGGGCATCATGATGTCAAGTATTATCCCATCATAATTATCACCATTTTCTATGTAATCAAGAGCCTCCGCTCCATCATAGACTGCATCAACTGAATAATTATTATGTTTTAGCACCGCAACAAGTGCGCGGCTTAAATCTTCTTCATCCTCTGCAAGTAATAAACGCATTTTTCTCCCATCTATATAATATGTACTCTCGGATAGCCACCAGTTTATTTTAATATTAATAACAAAAAATCCCTGTGTCAATCACAGAGATTTCTTGTTTATCAGCTATTTAATTAAGGTAGTCATCTACATTAGATGCATCAACTTTTTCAAAGTCAACCCAGACCTGATATCCTGTATCAGCTGCGCCGGCATAGTCTTTTATTGATTTGCCGTCTGATAACATTATTGCAACGTCCACAGCTGCGTTTGCCTGATTTACTGCATTCTGGCATACTGTAAAATCCATCTTGCCTTCTTTTACAAGCTCACAGCCTTCTGATGTGGCATCTACTCCACAGACTACTATTGAAGATGGATCCACACCACATTCCTCCATACCCTGGATCGCACCGACTGCCATTGAATCATTATTACTTATGATACAATCCACATTAATTCCTGCCTGATTTACTATCTCAAAATATTCTTTTCCAAGATCCGGACTCCAGTCAGCATAATCAGTAAACACATAATTAATTTTTTTGCCGGATGCGTTAAGAACATTCTTTGCAGAGTCTGTTCGTGTTTTTGTTGCAGAATGGCTTTTTTCTCCCTCAAGTATCATAACGTTTATCTCATTCTTTGAAGAAAGCTTATCCAAAACATACTCTGCCTGATATGTTCCTGCGACTTTTTCATCCGAAGCAACATATACAAACTGATCCGCCTTTAAATATTCCTCATCCGGGCAGCTGTTTACATATACTATGGGAAGTCCGTCCGCTGCACGTTCTATCTGTAAAGCTGTATCAGCATCAACCAGACGGCAGATGACAGCTGTGTATCCCTGGCTTTTGGCATTTTTGACCTGTTCAACCTGTGCCTCCGCCGATCCATCCGCGTAAACCGTATCATATGATACTCCCTGTTTCTGACACGCAGATTCCAGGGCAGAAATAAGTGAATCCCTGAATGCATCTCCCTTTGATGTCGTTGTGATAAGGATCTTTGTGCTTCCAGAGGATGCCGATTGCCCTTTATTTCCACAGCCTGCAAACAATGCCATGACCATTACAATACATAATAAAATACTTAATTTCTTTTTCATTGCACATATCCTCCTAAACCCTGAATGATTTAATCTGAGTCATAAGATTCTCAGATGTATCTGCGAGTTCTTTGGCTGTATCAGCAACTTTCTCACTATCATTTGTAATGTTCTGTGATTCAGCAACAATATTTCCTGCGTTTCCTGAAATAACCTCAGCACTGGCTGCCTGTTCCTCTGTGATCGCAGCAACATTTGTTGCAACCGATTCAACCTGCGACATACTCGATGCCATATTGTTTACGACATGATTAGCATTTATTATATTGTCATAGATTGTATCAAATGTATTTACTGCCTGATTCACAAGTTCACTGCTTGAGCTTATTTCATCAACACTCTGTTTTGCCTTTTCCACTGTCTCTGCAACAAGTGATGTAACCTGATCTATAAGTCCCTGTATCTTCTGGACTGACTTGTTACTGTCGTCTGCCAGACCACCTATCTCCGATGCCACGACTGCAAAGCCTCTTCCTGCATCTCCCGCTCTGGCTGCCTCGATCGAAGCATTAAGTGCAAGAAGGTTGGTCTCATCAGCAATTTCTCCGATCATACTGACAATGTTATTAATTTCGGAAGAAGCTGTTCCAACTTCATCAATTGACTCCTGGAGACTGTTAATAGAGGACTGGATCACATTCATAGCCTCTCCTACCTTCTCCATATCACTCTTTCCACTCTCTGCCACGGTGACAGTCTCGTTCATTTTCTGCTCTGCTTCCATGCTGCTGTCTTTTGTCTCAGAAACAACCATCGCAAGTGATGTCGCATTCTCTGCTATTTCCTGAACTGATGCCGAGAGCTGATCTACCGTCTCATTAAGATTGTCTATTGTCTTCGACTGTGTGAGTGAAGCCTCATACAGACCACCAGATACAGTAGAGCTTGATTCAGCCTGTCCCTGAAGTGTCTCTGACGCATTGACAATATCATTTATCATCTTACGCATAGACGCTGCAAAATCCTTCATGCTCTGACCCATTACAGTGATCTCATCGTTTCCCTTTGTTTTTATATCTACTGTAAAGTCACCCGATGCCATCATGACAATAGAATCTGTAAGTGATTTGATCGGTTTTATCATGTAGTTTACCATTCTCTCCATCAGTACAAGAAGAATTATAAGAATCACAACTGCAACTATTGCCATAGTTGTTCTAAGTGAAACCAATTCTGCAAATATTGATGCTTCCGGAACATACGAAACTAAAACCCAGTTTGTTCCTGAGATTTCCCTAAATTCAACTATATTATTATCAAGGGATATTGAATCATAATCCTGCTCATCTATTTTTTCCCCGATCGTTCCGAGGAAACCGCTGTCATCACTCAATGAGCCTGATAAACTATCCTCACTCTGTGATAAAATATCCATTGTTGAACGATCTATAAGAACTGCCTGTGCGTCATCCATACTTATAAATGAGTTGACTATGACCTGTATGTGCGCAATTGGAACATCTATTGCGATCACCCTGATTTTATCCGGATTACGCAATATCGCACTGGCACTGATAACTTCTTCTCCAGCCTCATTTGTAAACACATCTCCAAATGCCATATTCACACGGGTAAGACCTTCTGTATACCATACCGGATCATCACTTATCGTTTTCTTATATTCCACACCATCTGCCTGCATTACTTTTCCATCTGAATCTGCTATATAAAATCCATCCGGATAGTTTGAGCTTTTTCCGAGATAGCTGTCGAGCAATGTCTGTATCTGCTCATCTGTGTAATCCATCGCTTCAAGATTTTCCTTGAACGTGTTAAATACATTAAGATTTTCCGTCATCCATGCTTCCATCTGTGATGCCTGATTTTTAACTGACAGCTCAAGTACCTGTTTTGATTTATCCTCAATAATATTTTTGGAAATCATATACGACAATAAAATCAAGATCAAGACAAGAATAAGCACCAGCGCACTTACCGCAGTAAGTATTTTGGTCTTGATAGAAGTTATTGATTTCTTTTGTTTCGACATATGAAAATCCCCCCCTTAGTAGTATTATTATTATTTACTTAATAAAAATCAAGCTAGTACCATACTACCACTATCAGGAGGAAAATTCTACTGGTTTAGAATATTTTAGTTAAATATCGACCTTTTATTTGATAAACGGTTTAAATACGATTGAGAGATTTCCTAACAATATCATTGTAATTCCGATCACTATAAAACATACCATTGTGCCGAGGTTCGCCACATATGCCGATCCAAAAAGAAATACTATTTCGACAAGATTTACTCCCATATTAAATATTGAGATTATCTCAGCCCTGCGCTTATCGTTTCCCTGTTCATCAACAACTTTATTTTGCACTTCATCTAAAAGATATGTTGAAATGTCTATGACCAGCGGGAGTACGAGCATTATCGCAACTATCACGATCCTGTCAGATAGCAGACCTAAAAAGCACAGCATCAGACCCGCCAGAAAAAAAGAACATACAAAAACAATATTTTTCTCTATCGTTTTCACCTTATTCAATATAAATTCTGAGGAAAGCTGGATAATAGAATATCCCAGGATGACCGGTGTCATATAGACTTCGCTTATATCTATTTCCATAAGCTTTTCTACGAAGAAG
>ENA-OQRA01001433-OQRA01001433.1-human-gut-metagenome-genome-assembly--contig:-NODE-1433-length-12911-cov-31.671515_pt1 | contig 12911 bp, 14 predicted proteins | sample MGYA00243238_ERZ505106 | MGnify/ENA primary metagenome ERZ505106 (study PRJEB26097, sample SAMN02711298) | human gut metagenome | biome: Gut microbiome | host: Homo sapiens | place: Denmark...
TGGTGGAGACGAAGAGGATCGCTCGGCGCACTGCCGTGCGCCGACACGCACGCGGACTTTCCGACCGTCCACCGGACGCTCGGAATTCTGCTTCGCAGAACCGTCCTGTTCGATCCTCTTCTAAAAAAATAACACGAACACTGCAAAAGCAGTATTCGTGTTATTGGTGGAGACGAAGAGGATCGCTCGGCGCACTGCCGTGCGCCGACACGCACGCGGACTTTCCGACCGTCCACCGGACGCTCGGAATTCTGCTTTGCAGAACCGTCCTGTTCGATCCTCTTCTAAAAAAATAACACGAACACCGCAAAAGCAGTATTCGTGTTATTGGTGGAGACGAAGAGGATCGAACTCTCGACCTTACGGATGCGAACCGTACGCTCTCCCAGCTGAGCTACGCCCCCATTTGTTTGCTATGTGATTATAAGATTTTTTTTGCGGTTTGTCAAGTGTTCGGAGGCGGTTTGGAAAAATTTTTCTTCGCCGCCCCGGTTTTTATGCCATCGGCTTGCAGACATCGACCCAGCTTTCGGGCTTGGAGTATTCCTCAAGCTCGGCGGGAGTCAGCTCTATCATGCTGTTGCTGCTGCCGCAGGCAGGATATACTGTGTCGAATCTCTTGAGCGACTCGTCAAGATATATCTTCACGCCGTCGTTCACGGCAAACGGGCACACTCCGCCGACCGCGTGGCCGATAAACTGCGCCGCTTCTTCGTGCGAGAGCATCTTTGCTTTTTTGCCGAAGCGGGACTTGTATTTTGCGTTGTCTATCTTCATGTCGCCCGCCGCGACTATGAGTATCGGCTCGCCGTCGAGCGAAAATGATATAGTCTTTGCTATCCTGCCCTCTTCGCAGCCGAGAGCTTTTGCCGCGAGGGCAACGGTCGCGCTCGACTCGTCTATCTCCATCACTCGGTCCTCGATTCCGAGCTTTCTGAAATATTCTCTGACTCTTTCTATGGACATTGCGTTTCCTCCAAATGCAAAAGCCGCAGCTTTTGCGGCTTTGTATTTTTATCTTCTGAAAAATCCGCGCTTTTCCGGCTTGCCGTTCTCTGCATCCGGGATAAAAAATCGGTTTTTGCCCGACTTGTCGGCGAGATATTTTTTGACGGCGGCAAGGCGCTCGTCGGAATTCCTGCAGGCCTTGAGCGCCGAATCTATCTCCTGAGGAGACACGGTGTCCGAATCCCTGCGGTAGGTGTAGCGGTCTGTTTTCATAGTATTATATTTTTCTGTCTGCGCGTCTGTCCATGTGTGGACGCACTCCTTGGAGAAAAATACGCCGCGGCGTATTATTTTTGCGGGGTTGCCGCCGCAGACGGTGTTCGAAGGGACGGACTTGCCCGAAAGCAGAGCCGCGCCGCCGATAACGGAGCCCGAACCGACTGCCGTGCCTTTCAGAATCAGCACGTTCTGCCCTATCCAAACGTGGTCGCCGATAAAGACGGATTTGCTCGGATTTACGCGTGTGCAGTTCTCGCAGTCATACAGAAGGTGAGGGTCTGCCGTGCGGATAAAAATACCGAAGGAAAACAGCCCGTCGTCCCCGATAATTATGTTTTGCTGTTCGGACGTTATGAGCGTCATTTTGCCGTTGATATAGTTGCCGCGCCCGAAAAATATGCAGCTGTTGTTGTTTACGGTCAGATTGACATAATAAGGATTTTTATTTGCGCCTAAATAGCATACCGCATTGCTGCCGTTGAAGAGAACGGTGGAAGAGCTGAGCTTGACGCCGTCTTCAACAACAAGAATATTGCCGGAACCGTTGAATATTATTTTTGAACCGTCCATTGAGCTTTTCTGCGCGTCGGCTATGATACGGTTGTCGGAAACATGCTCCGAAAGAGAGGTGATTTGTTCCACTGATATCCCTCCGCGATTTTTTATTTGCAGCTCTTCTTGCTCTTAACTCCGTCGGTAACGCTCTCATCCGGCGCGCTGAACGCTGCGAGCCTGATTATCAGGATGATGAGTATCGCCGCGAGAGCCGAGCAGGTGTAGACTATCCACATGTTCGTAACGCTCGAGATGAACTTGCCGATAAACGGCATGCAGTGCGTGGCGAGCGCGACTATTGAAGCACCTTCAGGCACAGACGAGCCGAACGCAAATTCGTATTTGCCGCCGAGCTTATACAGCGCAACTTCGTCTGCGGATGCGGCGGATGCCCTTCGTGTGAGGCACAGCGAGCCACTCTTTATATTCGAGCCTGCGACATTTTCGCTGCACACGGCGAGTCCGCGGTCGAGCAGGAATTTGTCGGGGTGCGCCGCTGCAACGCAGAGAAGCGCGGTGACGAGCGACACAACGGCTATTATGACGATGAGAACGGTCGTGAATATCCTCGCGCCCTTGAATTTGTCTTTCTGCGGCTTGAATCCGTTCTGGAGCATTGCGCCCGAATAGTCCGAGGTGCGCTCGAAGTCGAACTTCGGCTCGACCTTGGAAGCTGTCTCCTCGGAGAGGGTCTTGCGCGGTCTGCTCTTGTCTATCGGCGCGCCGAAATATCCGTGGGGATCGGGTTCGCCGTATTCATTCTTCTGCTTTTCAACAGGCACTTCTTTAACTTCGGGCTCTGACTCTTCGACAGAAACCTCTTCCTCGCCGGAATAAGTCTCTTCAAAGTCGTCCTCTACCGGTTCGAGCTCGTTTGCGGAGATAACCGAGTTGTCTATCACGCTGTCATAGCTGCGCTCTTCAACACGTCTCGCTTCCTCAGCCGCTTTTGCTTCGGCTGCTGCTCTTGCTTCAGCTGCTGCGCGGGCTTCCTCGGCTTTTCGTGCTTCTTCGGCGGCTTTTATCTCTGCCGCCGCCTTTTCCGCCGCCGCGTTCAGCTCATCCTGCTTGGCCTTTTCCATGCGCGCCTCAAATTCGGCGTTGAGCTGTTCGATGGTCTTTGGCATGAATTTATCCATTTTCTCTTCACCTTCCGACTTAAAACAAAAATCTCCTATATAAGTCTATTATAAAGTATAATATTTGAAGCACACAAAGTCAACAAAAAAGCCCGAATGTCGCAGAACATGTGCGCATTTGCTCAAAAAAGGCTGAAAAAGCGGGCGCATAAAGTATAATCAAAGCGGAGAAAAACAGAAAAGGAGAAAGACCATGGAAATGAAAGAATGCACACTGGCGAGCTCTATTATCCGAACGAGGAGTCGATATTCGACGAGCAGCTCAAAAAGCTCGATCTGCTCTACGAGTTCAATTCCACGCGCCCGACTGAGCAGAAGAGACGGCAGACGCTGATGAAAGAGATGTTCGCCGAAGTCGGCGAAAACTGCTATCTTGAACCGCCGTTCCACGCGAACTGGGGCGGGGCGCACATCCATCTCGGCGACTCTATATACGCAAACTTCAACTTCACCGCCGTGGACGACTCGCATATCTATATCGGCTCTTATACGATGATAGGACCCAACGTGACCGTTGCCACAGCGGGACATCCTATCCTGCCCGAGCTGCGCGAAAAGGCGTATCAGTTCAACATGCCTGTGCGTATCGGCGAAAACTGCTGGATAGGTGCGGGGGCTCTGATAATGCCCGGAGTGACGATAGGGGACAACAGCGTTATCGGCGCGGGCAGCGTCGTGACAAAAGATATTCCGGCGAATGTCGTCGCCTACGGGAATCCCTGCCGCGTCGCGAGGGAGATAAACGAGCACGACCGCGAGTTCTATTACAAAGACAGACGAATCACGAAAGAGATTTTTGACGAGATAAAGAATATATAAATCAAATCCACCAAAGTGAACCCGCCGCAGATATAAGTCTGAGGCGGGTTTTGTTGTATGTATATTATTAGGAGAGACTCATAGAAAAATGAGTCTCTCCTTTTTAATTTAATCCGAAATATTATTAAAAGTTCTCGTGAAAGTAATCAATCGCGCCGGAATCCAAAAGTCGGGTGTACGTGTTGAAACGACATTTATTTCCTATTTCACCATATTCATTTACCGGGAAATAATATCCGGACAGTTCTACAATATAACATCCGTCTTTATCGCGATGTTCTGCTTTTTCAGTTCCATAGTTAATTCTGACAGATGTTGTGCTGCTGTGGTCGCAGCAAGCATTTACGGTTCGTTGCTTGGCAATTTCTATGGCTCTGCTTTCTGTTATCTTTGAACCGGATGACGAGCCGCCGGAGTTGCTTTTGGAACAACCGGCAACACAGCCGATGCAAATTAATAGGCAGGCGAATACTAATAATAAAGATGTGAACCTTTTCAAAATAATCTCTCCTTCTCTTTACTGATTACCATTAGATTTTTCAAAAGTAATCGTTTTTTCTTGCACATGGATTTTTAGTCCTCTGGATTCGGCGAATTTTGCCATAGCGGATCTATGAGTTAAATACGATATATCCTTTGGCATTGCCCGACCTGTTAGCGTTTTGTATTGCTTTTCAGATAGGGAAAAATCGGTTGAAGATTCCAACATTTCCGCAATTTTGGAAAAGTCAATTGACGGCATTTTTACCCTCCTTTCGAGAACATAATACTCAAAAATTGAGTAAATGTCAATACAATATTTTTGAGTGTTTTATGATGTATACATTAATAATAAATAATATGAGGGGCGGAATGCATGGAATATCGAGAAAGAATCAAAAATGTCCGTGAGGATCATGACTTAACGCAGGCGCAAGTCGGAAAGTTATTGGATAAGTCTCAGCAGGGATATAATCATATTGAAATGGGACGAGCCGAATTAAAAATTGATGATTTGATTCGGCTGTGTAGGTTTTACGATTTGTCCGCCGACTATTTAATTGGATTGACAGACAAGCCGCTTTCTTATAAAACTTGGGAACGTGAATAGTATAAAGAGGGCAATTCTCATCCTAGGCTCATGAATCGAAATGTGAAATAGCAAGCCGGATTGAAACTTGATTTTATGATAGCAATTAAATAAATAGGGAGAATCCATATTGGATTCTCCCTATTGCTTATTGTGCTTATATTATTTGTATTTCGGTCTCGCAACATACGAGGTGTGGAGTACTTCGTGCGCCTTGTGGCTGCCGGGCTCGCCGAGGAACTCGTCATAGAGACGCTTGACAGCCTCGCTCTCATGCGACTTGCGCAGGGGCATATCCTTGTCCGCCTCGTAGAGAGCGGCGGCTCTGCGCGCTCTGAGGTCGACGAAGTTGCGCACGACTGCGTGCTGTATCGGCTGACCGCCGCCGTTGACGCAGCCGCCGGGGCAGCCCATGATCTCGATGAAGTGATAGTCGGCAGTGTCGTTCTTGACCTTCTCCATAATCGTGTTGGCGTTTGCAAGTCCGCTGACTACGCAGACCTTGACTTCCATGCCGTTGACGGTGTAGGAAGCTTCCTTTATTCCGTCGGTGCCGCGAACCTCGGTGAAGTCGAGGCTCTTGAGCTCCTCGCCGGAGAGCTTCTCAACGGCGGTTCTCAGCGCCGCTTCCATAACGCCGCCGGTTGCGCCGAAGATAACGGCTGCGCCGGTGGAGTCGCCCAGAGGATTGTCAAATTCCTCATCGGGCAGGTGCTTGAAGTATATTCCCGCGCTCTCGATCATTCTGCCGAGCTCTCTCGTGGTCAGCGAGTAGTCAACATCCGGATAGCCGGACGCCGCCTGATCGTCGCGCTTTGTCTCGAACTTCTTCGCCGTGCAGGGCATGATGCCGACAACGACGATATCCTTCGGGTCGATGCCCATCTTCTCGGCATACCAGGTCTTGATTATCGCGCCGGACATCTGCTGGGGCGATTTGCAGGTCGAGAGGTGATCGAGCATATCGGGGTAGTAATGCTCGCAGTATTTTATCCATCCGGGCGAGCAGGAGGTTATCATCGGGAGCACGCCGCCGTTCTGGACTCTGCCGAGGAACTCGTTTGCCTCTTCGACAATCGTGAGGTCTGCGCCGAAATCGGTGTCAAAGACCTTGTCGAAGCCGAGGCGTCTGAGCGCCGCGACCATCTTGCCCTGAACATTGGTGCCGATGTGCATTCCGAAGCACTCGCCGAGGGTGACGCGGATAGAGGGTGCGGTGTGAACAACGACGAACTTCTCGGGATCGTTGATAGCCTCGAGAACCTTTGCGGTGTCATCCTTTTCATAGATAGCGCCGGTCGGGCAGTTGACAATGCACTGACCGCAGGAGACGCACGCCACGGAATCGAGCGGTCTCTCGAACGCCGAGCCGATGTGGGTGTCAAATCCGCGGGCGTTTGCGCCGATAACGGAGATGTGCTGAGCCTGACATGCTGCGACGCAGCGACGGCAGAGAATGCACTTGCCGTTGTCTCTTATCATATGAATAGCGGAATCGTCGTATTCGTGAACGGGATTTGCGCCGTCGAAGCGCCCCTCGTCGTCAACGCCGAACTCCTTGCAGAGCTGCTGAAGCTCGCAGGTTCCGCTGCGGACGCACGAGAGACACTTTCTGTCATGCGTCGAAAGAATGAGCTCAAGGGTCATCTTGCGGCTCTTGCGGACGCGCTCGGTGTTTGTGAATATCTCCATACCCTCGTTGACGGGGTACACGCAGGCGGTCACGAGCGAACGAGCGCCCTTGACCTCGACCATGCAGATGCGGCATGCGCCGATCTCGTTTATCTTCTTGAGGTAGCAGAGGGTCGGGATCTCAATGCCGGCCATACGCGCCGCCTCAAGTATGGATATGCCCTTGGGTACGCTCAGGGGCATGTTGTTTATTTTTATGTTTACCATTTCCATGCTGTATTGACCCTCCTTCCTTAACCTTTGCTGATTGCCTTGGCGCGCTTGCAGTTCTCCATGCAGACGCCGCACTTGATGCACTTCGCCGTGTCGATAGTGTACGACGGCAGCTTGTGACCCTCTGCGACATAGTCGGTCTTGCCGATAGCCGAGACGGGGCAGTTTCTGGCGCAGAGACCGCAGCCGATGCACAGATCCTTGTCGATCTTGAAGCTCAGCAGCGCCTTACATACGCCTGCGGGACACTTCTTGTCGACTATATGCGCTATATACTCATCGCGGAAGAACTTGAGGGTCGCAAGGACGGGGTTGGGAGCCGTCTGACCGAGTCCGCAAAGGGAGTTTTCTTTGATGTAATGGGCGAGCTCTTCGAGCTTGTCCAGATCCTCGAGAGTCGCCTTGCCGGCGATGATCTTTTCGAGTATCTCCTGCATTCTTCTCGTGCCGATACGGCAGGGGGAGCACTTTCCGCAGGACTCGTCAACGGTGAAGTCAAGGAAGAACTTGGCTATATCGACCATGCAGTTGCTGTCGTCCATGACGATAAGTCCGCCCGAACCCATCATGCAGCCGATGGCGGTGAGGTTGTCGTAGTCTATCTCGGTGTCCATGAGGCTCGCGGGGATGCATCCGCCGGAGGGTCCGCCGGTCTGAGCAGCCTTGAACTTTCTGCCGTTGGGGATGCCGCCTCCGATGTCCTCGACGATCTCGCGCAGGGTCGTGCCCATGGGGATCTCAACGAGGCCGGTGTGCTTGATGTTGCCTCCGAGTGCAAAGACCTTGGTGCCCTTGGAGCGCTCGGTGCCCATGGAGGCAAAGCTCTCCGCGCCGTGCAGGATTATCTGCGGGATGTTTGCAAATGTTTCGACGTTGTTCTCGGTAGTGGGCTTCCCGAAAAGACCCTTTTCCGCCGGGAACGGAGGTCTCGGACGGGGCTCGCCGCGGTTGCCCTCGATGGAGGTCATGAGCGCGGTCTCCTCGCCGCAGACGAATGCGCCTGCACCGAGTCTTATATGAAGATCGAAGTCGAAGCCGCTGTCGAAGATGTTCTTGCCGAGCAGTCCGAGCTCGCGCGCTTCGTCTATTGCTATCTGAAGTCTCTTGACCGCTATCGGGTACTCCGCGCGGACATAGATATAGCCCTCGGTCGCGCCGGTGGCGTAGCCGCATATCGCCATGGCTTCAACGATGCAGTGCGGGTCGCCCTCGAGCACGGAGCGATCCATGAATGCGCCCGGGTCGCCCTCGTCGGCGTTGCAGACGACATATTTCTGATCCGCCTGATTTTTGCGGGTGAAGCTCCATTTCAGACCCGTCGGGAATCCGCCGCCGCCTCTGCCGCGCAGACCGGAATCCTTGACTATCTGGATGACCTCGTCCGGGGTGTATTCGGTCAGACACTTCGCAAGAGCCTGATAGCCGTCCATGGCTATGTATTCATTGATATTTTCTGGGTCGATAACGCCGCAGTTGCGCAGCGCGACTCTCTTCTGCTTTTTATAGAACTGAGTCTCGTTGAGGCTCTTGACGGTGTCGCCGGCGACGGTATCATCGTAGAGCAGATGCTTGACTATTCTGCCCTTGATGAGGTGCTCGTCAACTATCTCCGGAACGTCCTCGACCTTTATCTGGCTGTAGAACGCGCCTTCGGGATAAACAACGACTATCGGACCCAGGGCGCACAGACCGAAGCAGCCTGTCCTGATGACCTTGATTTCGTCTGCGAGACCTTTTTCGGCGATCTCCTTTTCAAACTCGGCAATTATTTCTGCACTGTGAGAAGAAGTACAGCCGGTACCGCCGCAGACAAGAACGTGTGAACGATACATTGATTTTCCTCCTTGTTATTTGGCGATAGCGCCGACCGTGAATTCGCCGACGGGGTTGCCGTTGACGAGATGATCGCTGACGATGCGCGCGACCATTTCGGGCGTTACCTTGACATAGGTGACCTTTTCTTTGCCGGGTTCGAGAACCTCGACTATCGGCTCATACTGGCACATGCCGATGCAGCCGGTCTGCGAGACGGTGACATGGCTGAGATTGCGGCGTGCAATCTCGTCAACGAGTGCGGTGAGCACGGGCTTTGCGCCTGCCGCGATGCCGCAGGTAGCCATGCCGACGAGCACGCGGGTTGTGTATTCGTTGTCTTCGCGGATATTCATATTGGCCTTTGCCTTATCTCTTATTGCGTTAAGTTCAGCAAGTGATTTCATGGTTATTCCTTTCCCGGCGCCGGGCGCCGTCATATGGGTTTTTTAAAGTAGCGCTGTGTTCTCGTCGATATATTCTTTCATCCACTGCACAACATCCGGATTGTCGAGCGGCACGCCGTCGAGGATATTTTTAATTTCCCGCGTGTCGAGCACGAATTCTTTTTTATCGACCGAGCGGCGGTAGATAAAATCCCTGTCGGTGTTCATTGATATGAGCACCGTTACCGTCGAGGTCATGTCCCCGAGGGGAGTGAAGTCTATGCTGTCCGAATGAAATACGGCTTTTGTGGAGGTGCCGACGCCTTTTTTTGAGGTTATCTCAAAACTGCCGCCGGTCTGCTCTGCCGCGAGGCGGAACAGCGGTATGCCCATGCCGACCTTGCGCGTTGTGCGCGTGGTGAAAAACGGATCGCAGACATTTTGAAGCTGTTCTTCGTCCATGCCGCAGCCGTTGTCGGAAACCGTGAGCGTGAGAAGATGCTCTTCTCTGCTTTCGCTGACATCTATTGTTATCAGCGACGCCCCGGCTGATATGGAGTTTTGGGCTATATCGAGAATGTTGAGTGACAGCTCGCGCATGGCGTTAAGCGTCCAGGTATTTGTCGAGAATGCCGTCTATCTGATCGGGGGTGAGTCTGCCGTAGACATCGTCGTTGATCGTCATGACGGGGGCAAGTCCGCACGCGCCGATGCAGCGGCAGGCTTCGATGGAGAAGCACGCGTCGTCACTGCACTCGCCGGGGCCGATGCCGAGTCTCTCGCTTATCTTGTCGAGGATAGCCTGCGAGCCTTTGACATAGCAGGCGGTTCCGAGACATACGGAGATATTGTATCTGCCCTTGGGGCTCAGAGCGAACTGGGCGTAGAAAGTCGATACGCCGTATACCTTCTCGAGCGGAACGTCCATTCCCTCGGCTATCATAGCCTGTACCTCGAACGGAAGATAACCGTAGATGAGCTGAGCCTCCTGCATGACATGCATCAGCAGGCTCTTGTCGCCGTTGCATTCTGCGATAACGGCATTGAGCTTCTCTTCCTGTTCCGGGGTGCCGGAAAAAGGTATCTTACTGATTTTTTTGAGCATTTGTAGCCTTTCCCTCCTTAGGTTTGAGAAAAATAACAGATAGGCAAAAAGGAGTTTCCTTTTCACATTGAGAGTAATTATATCATGCGGGTCTGAAAATTGCTACAGTTTAAGGAAAAAAATATCGATAAACTATATACCAATTACATACCCTGCAGGTAGTAATTACCTTTCAACAGATCAATGACCGCCTGCGGCGATGCGCAGGGGAGCTCAAGCTCGGTGCTCGCCGAGCCGACATTTTCGAGGCAGTGCGCGTCGGACGCGCGCAGAAGCCTCATTTTTCGGAGCAGCGGATGCTCTTCAACGAGCCTGTCCGCCTGAGCGAAAGCGGACATCTCGGCGTTTGCGAATCCCCAGCTTTCGTCGAACGAGCCGAGGTTTGCAACCACGCTGAACGACGGGCGGTCAACATGAGCGGGATAGCAGACCCCGCCGAAGCCGGAGACGAGCGGGAAAACCTCGCCGATTGAAATAAAGCTCGCCGTGCTCAGCAGATTCTCCTCGTGCCCGAGAATACCGTCCCTGTCGTCCATTATCAGCTGCTCGCCGAAAATGTCGAGCCGATTTTTAATCTTCGGCAGGCGCTCGGCAACGTAGCTCGAAAACGCGAGCGCGGAATCGACATCCGGAAACAGGCACACGACGTGGACTTCCTCTGAAGTTGTCAGCTCCATGCCGGGCACGAAAGCGATTCCCGCCTCTTCTGCCGCACGCGCCGCGGCGGGGCAGTTGAGCGAGGAGTTGTGGTCGGTCAGCGCAAGGATATCCAGCCCCATGACCTTTGCCATGTTGACAAGGTTATAGGGAGTCATCTCCTCGTCGCCGCAGGGCGACAGACACGAGTGGATATGCAGATCACATAAAAATCCCGGCATAATTCGACTCCGAATATTTTTGCTGGCTTCGTTTGAAGTAATAAGTAAAATGTATATGGTATGGAGCGGATATCGCCCGCGGTTTAGCACAAGTTTATTGACTCGCAGTTCGTATTCGATGCACCGTTGCCGCGCAAGCGGTGGGAAAGGCTTATCATAGCCAACTTTTGAAAACAAATTTTATAACACTGTGGAATTTTATTTTGGCTCCCTTGTGTAAAGGGAGCTGGCTCGGCGTAAGCCGAGACTTAGGGATTGCGGTACAGAACCGACTGATTTTGTGCTGCTATCTCCGAATTATAGCACTTTGTAGGGACAGCCCTTGCGGCTGTCCGTTATCGGCGATAGCTTCCAATAGATTTAAACGGATGAAAGCAAACCTGTCTCCCGAACTTTTGCAAAGTAAAAGCAAGTGACCAAGCCGATTTTTTTAATTAAGCTTCCAATAGCCGCGCCACAGTGTTTGAAGTCTGACTGGGAAATGCGAGGGAACGGCTTGCGTAGCAAGACGCACGAGCACGCACCCGTTCAAGCTCCAGCGCGTTTGCGTGCGAATGTGCCGAGCCGCCTGTTGAGAGCCACAAGCTATGTACTGCGGCGCGGCGTTGCCGGGGTCTCGGGGCGTAGCCCTGAGTTTGCTTTTCTTTTGCAGGCGTTTTCTTTTTCAAATAAAAAGAAAATGCCGAAACGCGGGAAGTGTATATCATTTGATTATAGTGCGTAGCGAAGGTAGAAACCAATTATCAACAATTCAACTTTACTATAATTTTGTATCGGCTACGCCGATATCGGACAGCCGCAAGGGCTGTCCCTACGAGGTACGCGGTCTAAAATTTGTGCGAATTTTTGAAAGGCGAGCGATGTTCTCCACTACGGTCAACAACAGACATTTTGAGAATTTCGTGCCGCTGTCGCGGCATCGGTGCGTCGAGTCGCCGCACCCTACGAGACCGCGAGCAACAAATTTGTTGATTTTTGCCTCTTCCGCACAAATCTCCACAATACAGCATATTTATACTTCTTATATTATACATGGTTATATCAATAAATCAATACATATATATCAATTATGATATGTCTTTTTCAGCTCTTTTGTCGCTTCGCCGCTGAGCAGGCAGAGCGAGATGAGATTCGGCACCGCCATGAGCGCGTTCGCGAGGTCTGAGAGCTCCCATACGAGCTCGAGGTCGGCGACGCATCCGACGAATACCGCCGCGGCGTAAATTATGTTGTATATTTTCGCGCTCTTGACGCCCAGCAGATATTCGAGCCCGCGCCGCCCGTAATATGACCAGCCGATGAGCGTTGCAAAGGCAAAAATGCAGATACTCACGCAGACGAAAATGCTCCCGGCTTTTCCGAATACACTGCCGAATGCCGCGGCGCAGGCTAGTGAGCCGTCGCCGTCCGTCGGCGCGCCGGAGACCAAGAGAGTTATTGCAGTCACGGTGCACATGACGACCGTGTCGAGAAAAACCTCAAGTATGCCCCAGCAGCCCTGCTCGGCGGGTGAATCCGTCTGCGCCGCCGCGTGGATTATCGCGTTGCTGCCGAGCCCTGCTTCGTTTGAAAAAACTCCGCGCGCCACCCCGTAGCGCAGAGCTTTTTTTATCCCGTAGCCCGCCGCTCCTCCTGCCGCCGCACGCAGCGAAAAAGCCTCGGATATTATGCGCGAAAACGCCGATGGCACGGCGCGGAAGTTTTTTATTATGACAGCGAAGCTCGCGAGAATGAATATCGCCGTCATGGCGGGGATTATCTTCTCCGCCGCCGAGGCGATTCTTTTGAGCCCGCCGCAGGTTATCGCGAACACGCCTGCGGCGAGAATCAGTCCCGTTATCGCGGGACTCAGCCCGAATGAGCCCGAGAGCGAGAGCGCGGCGGCGTTCGCCTGGGTCATATTGCCGATGCCAAGCGAGGCTATGACCAACAGAACGCAGAAAAATTTTGCCATGTGCCTGAATCCCAGTCCGCGCTCCATATAGACGAACGCGCCGCCCATCCATTCGCCGTTTT
>ENA-OQRA01001448-OQRA01001448.1-human-gut-metagenome-genome-assembly--contig:-NODE-1448-length-12810-cov-4.874481_pt1 | contig 12810 bp, 10 predicted proteins | sample MGYA00243238_ERZ505106 | MGnify/ENA primary metagenome ERZ505106 (study PRJEB26097, sample SAMN02711298) | human gut metagenome | biome: Gut microbiome | host: Homo sapiens | place: Denmark...
TATTGGGTAGAATTGTGGGAGTACGAAGTACGGAACAATTCGTATGGCATCTTTTAACCTCAACATCTTTTTATTCCAAAATTACATTTTTTACTTCATACCGCAATCATCTAATCCAGTGATCATTACTGATAGCGGATCACAACCAGACTCTGTGCCGGTATGAACACACATCCATCGATTTCCGCCGTTTCCTCTGTCACCGCTGACACCTCCGGTCTGTCCTCCGGCATTTCCCCGGTTCCCCGCAACGTCCACATCTGTCCCGTTGTCCTTACCGCCAGGCCATCTGCATCCTCCAGCATCAGCGCATATTCCCGATGATTTGTATTGACTAGTTTCAGAATGATCTCACCCTGCGCATCCACTGCGGCAGATACATAGATGCCTTCCTTTCGCAATTTCACATCCTGTTTCTGCAACGGAATAGTGTAGGTACCTCTGTGATTTGCAAACAATTTCTGCACATAATAATTTGGTGTCAGATACACATCACTGTCATCGAACCAGATCATATCCGGCTTCCACTGACTGTGTCCGATGCGGTTAAACAGCGGTGCATAGGAAGCAAGTTTCACCACATCCGCATTTTTCTCAATGCCGGTCAGAAGTGCTGCTTCCGCCAGCGCACTCTCCATGGAGTTTGCCCGGTCTTCGGTATGTGCGGCGTACTCTCCGGCAAATACTGCCACATTCCGCGGATACTCATCATACATTGCCACATGGTCATATAACCACTGTGGACTGACATAATAATGCTCATCCACAGCATAGCTGAAGTCCGGATTCTCTTTCGCCTTTTCCCGATAGAACTTCCATGCATCCTCTGTGATGGAGCATTCCATAAAAGGCCCTGCGGTTCCAAGCAGCCGGATCTCCGGATATTTCGCATGAATTGCCTGCGCAAACCGCTCATAGCGATGCTTCATATCCAGATACTGTGTCTCCCACTGTTCATTTCCCACAGACAGAAAATCCATATGGAAAGACTCCGGGTGTCCCATTCTGGCTCGCAATGCGCCCCATGTACTGTCCACCGGTCCGTTGGCAAACTCAATGAGATCCAATGCATCCTGTACATATTCCTCAAACTTGGGATTGTCAGAATCTACCATCTCCGTGGAACGGAACTGACACGCCGTACCGATATTCAGCACCGGAAGCGGTTTTGCGTCCAGCAGTTCACACAGCAGAAAATATTCATAAAATCCAAGTCCAAAGGACTGACCGTAATGTGCATCCGGCCGCTTTGTCATTGGATCATTCTTGCTCCAGTCATCGTCAAATGCCCAAAGATTCGGGATATAGCGCCGATCTTTCACATCACCCACGGTATTTTTCCAGTAATAACGGTTGTCTAGGCTGATACCCTCCACGATACAGCCGCCCGGAAAACGCACAAATCCCGGTTTTATCGCCTTCAATGCCTCAAACAGGTCCTTCCGGAAAATCCCTGCCACTGCATCTTCCGGTATCATGGAGATCAGATCAAACTCTACGATACCCGGCACATCAAACGTAATTGCAAACTGCGCCCCACGGACATCATCCTGCGCTGTAAGTACCACCTCATATTTTATCCACTCACTTCTACGACACTTGCCGCTCTGATCCATCTCACGAATGTGCTGAATCTCCGGATTTAACGTACCGTAACCAATCTCCATCGGGATTTTCAGATCACAGAACGGCACATAAGGTACCGGCTTCACTGCATTTACTGCCACCTCTGCAAAAACCTGTCTGTCTTTTATGACCTTTATCTGAAAAGTATCGCCTTCATACGCCACACACCGTGCATAAAAGGACACACGATAGGTATGATCTTTTTCCAGACGGATCCCATCGTATGCCTTGTTTGCAAAACCCTGTCCTGCTGCTTTTGCAGTAAAACGCAGATAATGCGGATTCGCCTCTGACACCGGAGTACCTGTCACATACTGCATAAACGGAGCTTCTTCCCCGGACTGCTGTACGGACTTCCAGGCATACCCCGGATCATCCACCGCATAAAACCTCCCCGGATTGCCATAGGCCTCCCTTGCCTCAAAGGAACGGTTTTCAATCATCTCTGCATACAGACCGCCGTCTGCTGCAAAATTAATATCCTCAAAAAATAACCCGATCAGTTCCGGTGAAATCGGAACACCTTTTTCTTTTCCAATCCTCATGATACCTTACCTTCTCCTCACTTTTTATATCACCCAAAAGCTCAGGATTCCACATCCCACTGCAATCAGTGCTCCTGCCACCACATCTTTCACAAAATGTACCCGGCCAATCACTCTCGCCGCTGCCAGAAACACCCCAGCCACACAGAGAATTACTCCAAGCGGAGGGCACACATACCATGCTGCCATGGCAATGATATAGATGGAAAACACATGTCTGCTTGGGAACGAATTTCCTTTTGTGTCTTTCGGAATCAGCGGCTTCACCGGCCATTTTTCGTAAGGCCGTGGTGCATTAAACTTCCTGCGGAACAGACTCACCAACACAAAGGTCACCGCCGGAACCAGGAGTACCCGCCAGAACCGGCTATCCCTGTAAACCATCAGATAAAAAAGCAATGCAGGATAAACGAGATAAACCACATCCGTCAGAATATGGTTTACCCGCAGCAGACAGTTCTTCTTTCGCTCCGATGTTTCGAATGGCGCTGCCAATCTGTCATAAAACTCCTGCTTCATCCTGCATTCCCTCATTTCTTCAAAAAATTATTCATTTATTTCTCACGGATGATCTGTACATCCCAGCTGCCAAGTGCAAGTTTCTCACCAACTGCCACATTGATTCCCGGAAAAGTCTGATCCTCTTTCATCAGATACACTCCGTCTGCTCCGGCATAAACAGCCTCTGCCGGTGTATGGGAATAGTTAAAGTAAAACCATACCGTTTTTCCGTTTTCGTCTTTCATACGGCGTACAATAACCGGAAACTCTGTATTCTGTACTGTATCCGCAATACCTGCTTCTTTCATGGCATCTGCCAGCAGTTTCTGCAGATATTTTTCAGAAGTCTTGCAGCCAAGATACTGCGCAATACCTTTTCCGTAATGATTTCTGGTCACTGCCGCATAATCCTTCCATGCATAATGGTCATAGGAAACCAGCACGTCGGCGCCTTCCGGTTTCACAAGTTCCATGAAAAGTTCTGCCTGCTCATCCGCAGTGCCATTCAGTTTCACATTTTTCGGGAATGTGAAATTGCTGTATGAAATGCCAAGGCACTCGCTGAGTACATGCGGAAACGCATCATGATAAACTTTTACATTTTCATCGGTATAGGCCGTTTTAAATGTAGTGATCAGGTAACCGCCATCTGCCACATACTGTTTCATCCGCTGCAGATCTGCCTCGCAGGCTGCATACAGTGCCGGAACAATGACCATCTGATACCGGTCCATATCCTTGCAGGATGGCTCGATAAAGTCCACTTCCACGTTCATCTTGTATAAGGCGTCATACATCCAGCGGACCACATCGTTGTAACCAGTCTTTCCCGGACCTTCCGCTGTAGTATCAATGCGGAACCAGTCAAGAGCTGACAGTGCATCGTTGCTGACTACCATCGCCACTTTGTTCTCTTTTTTCAGATTGCAGAGTGCCGGACTTAATGCCGCAAAATCCCGACCGATCGTTTTCGCCTCACAATATACATGATTTTCTTTGAAATCATGACTGAGCAGACCTCTCCAGTATGTCTCGAAAGAGTTATGGATAGAATGCCAGTGCCAGTATTCTACCAGAGCCGCACCGGATGCCACATGGCTGAACGCCTGCTGCCGAAGCTGCCCCGGATACGGTGTCCAACACGGGTAACCCTGTGCCTCTGTCTCAAGGACGAAGTAATTATTCTGTTTCAGGGAACGGGTCATATCACCGCCAAAGGCGATTTCCGCACCGGTCAGTTCGTCCTGCGTCGGATGGTAAATGTCGCATCCTGCCACAGTCAGCGCCTCTTTTGCAATTTCAAAATGATTATTGGCCGGCTGTACACCATAGGAATATCCGCGCCACTCAAAATCCAGATTGTGGGTGATAAACTGATCCGGACGGGCATACTCTTTTACAATATTTGACTGCCAGGTCAGAAATTCTGTTACCAGACCACGGCGGAACTTATCAAACTCAGCTCCGAGACTTCCATTGATAGTTCCCCGGACATCCGGAAAATCTTCCCAGTTATCCACACGGTTGCTCCAGTAATCCAGGCCAAATGCAGCGTTCATGGCATCGGTACTTCCGTTAAATTTTTCTTTCAGGTATTCCACAAACGCTGCCTGTACGTTCGGACCTGCAGTATCATAATATTTTGTCTCATTATCCAGCTGGAAACCAATGATGCACTTGCGGTCCCGGCATACTTCCAGCAGCTTGCGGATCACACGCTCCCCGTATTTCAGATAGTTCGGATTCGTGATGTCCATGATCTGACGGGCTCCGTATACACCTTCTCCCTGATGGGTCACAGCCAGAACCGTCGGATCCATTTTTACCAGCCAGGACGGTACCGCATAGGTCGGTGTACCGATGATGACATCAATGCCGGCTTCTTCCATGGCATCCAGCACTTTTGTCACGGTAGAAAAATCAAACTGACCTTCCTGTTTTTCGTAAGTGCTCCAGGTTGATTCCGCGATACGCACCACGTTGATGCCTGCGGCTTTCATCATTTTAATGTCCTCATCAAGACGGTCGTATGGCAGATACTCGTAATAATATGCTACCCCGTACAGTAATTTGTTCATGTAAATGCCCTCCTATAATTGTCTTTTTATGTTGATAAATGGTCAAACTGCAAAACCATAATCCTTCCATCATCTGTATATTACAACAAATAGTTCATTGAAAAAAGAACACTATTGTCTTAAAAAGGACATTTATTAACCCTGCAAAAAACGATGCCTCTCAGACTCGTCTCACGGCAGATTCTTTTCTACTTCGCCTTACCGTTCCCCCATATTCTTTACTCCAGATTTTTCAGCACTTCTTCATCTCTCAGATGTACATGAATACCATTTACTTCCACTTCATCCGTCAACGGAATGACCAGACATGGTACACCGTCAATCATGCGTGTTTCCACCAGTCCGGCCTGCTCCGGGCTGACTTTGACAGTCATCTGCGGTGTTTTTACCTCAAATTTTCTGGTATCGGAAATGTTGTTTGCCATAACCGTCATCTGTGCACCGATTTCTTCATCGTATTGTTTTTCAAACTGTTCCAGATTCTCCTCCGGTGCCCCGCTGCGCTCTAACAGCTTGCGCACCTGCATTTTATCAAGTTCCAGCGGCTCGCCGTTTTCCTTCTGTTCTTCGATCATTTCATTCAGGTTCTCATGAATGTTGCGGACCACATCATACACGCACTCTTCCCCCAGGGTATCCTCAATGATTGCCTGGAAAGATTCTTTCTGCTGTCCGGCCGGGATTGGCTGCACGCAGCCTAACAGCTGCTCCGTGATATCCGGGCAGAGTTCATTTGCGTTTTTGGAATAATAAAGCAGACGGTGAATGTCTGTATTTCTGTCCTGAAATGCCGGGAATAAAAATCCCTGTTCCGGAAGATCCACCATCCAGTCACGAATCCGGTCCTCGATACTGTTTGTCTCTGCATTGTAACAAAGTCCTGCCTTGGAGAGTGTCACCGGGCACAGACAGCACAGTACAAAATTATATATGTAATCCGATGCATCATCCATCTCCATGCCATCAGAAGTTTTCATCGGAATATCATAGGAACCGTGCACCAGCAGGATCAGATAGTTTTCCGGATGATAGTATGTCTCAATCATGCGGTCATAAAAAGCGTCCAGCATGACATCATCCTTCAATTCACTGTCCCGCAGCGCCAGCAGACTTTTCTGTGTGCCATCCCCCATTTCCTGTTCCAGCGGGAACTCCATATTCAGCAGATTCTTTCCAAGGGTTCCGGACAGACTTTTACGAAAAATATCCAGATATTTGTAAATTTCTTCTTCCGGAAGGGAGAGAAATGCCTCCTTAAACTGTACGACTTTATTTTTGTCTGCGTCCACATAACAGCCGCAGAGACGATTTAAGCAGCAGCGTTCCTTGGTAAATAATTTTTTAATCTCTGTTACTTCTTTTTTATTCATATTCTCATTCTCTTTCTACTCTTTTTTCAGGAATTACTCCGGCATAAATTCTTTCGTCATCTCGATAAAAGCTTTCATTGCCGGCGATACCCAGCGATTTTTGCTGTAAATGACCTGCATCAGCATCGAACTTCGAAATCCCTTGACGGAAAACAATGCAATCTTTTTCTCCCGCAATGCTTCCTCCAGCGTGAATCTCGGCAACAGGGAAACTCCCAGATTTTCAATCACGGCATCAATGATCAGCCGGGTGTACCCAATCTCTGTAATCGATGGTCGGCGTCCCCGTTCCTCCACCACATACTGTTCAAATGCCTGACGGTAATTGCAGCCCTCTTCGATCATAATAAAATTTTCTGCCAGAACCGTATCCAGCGGAATGTCCTTTTTTCCGGCAAACGGGTGATCCGCCGGACAGAAAAAGCGGATTTCTGTGGGCACTTCATGTGCCGTCACCCAGTTGATACGATTAATTTTCTTGTCAACAGTCAGGATCAGATCCAGTTTTCCTTTGCCAAGCAGCTCCATACATTCCAGTGTCGTTGCCACAACCACTTTGATATTTGCCCTTGGATACCGCTTCTTAAATTCCCGGAAAATAATTCCATAGCGAGAAGCACACAACGTTTCCATGATACCTACACTTACTTCTCCACCGGGATCTGCCCCTTCCGCAAAATGCTCCAATGCCATGGCTTCACAGCGCTGCAGGTTGTATGCATAATCCAGAAACTCTTTACCGGCGGCGGAAAGCACCGCACTCTTGCCATTTCGTTCAAACAGCGACACGCCAAGTTCCCGTTCCAGCGTCTGGATCTGCATGGTAACCGTAGACTGTGCATATCCAAGCTCTGTGGCAGCCTTGGAAAAATTCCCAATTTCTGCAATTTTGATAAACGTTTTTACATTTCGTAGTTCCATAATTCCCCCACCTGTTTATTTCCTTATTATTGTATCTGGAAATCTTCCGGAAGTAAATATCATTGTTTCTTATTGTTCACTTTTTTTGATTTCACATATCACTTTTTTCAATTTTACAAATGGGTAACTATGTAGTATTCTAATATCAGAAATTGAACGAAATTTCAAAATCACTTTTTTACAACTCTCAACAAACAATCAGAAAAGCCTGTCCATTGGACAGGCTTTTTTGATGTCTTATTTGTGGTATTCCTGGCTAGAATTTAATTTTTTTCATAGCGCGGCACGCAATACCATCAAGTAAAAAAGGCAAATCTGAAAGCAAAATCATCCATGTCTGTCTGGATTTTTGCTTCAGATTTGCCCTTTACACAGCCAACAAGCTTTTACGCATTAAAAATCATTTTTGCACAGCCATACATTCCGGCATCATTTCCAAGAGAAGCAAGTACAAATTTTGTCTCCTGGCAGGATTTGAATACACGCTCCTTAAAATATTTCTGCACGGCATCCAGCAGGATCTGTCCGGCTCTGGACACACCACCGCCGATAACAAACATCTCAGGATCTATTACAACAGCGATAGAACCAAGCGCTCCGCCTAAAATTCTTCCTACTTCTTCCACCAGTTCCTGTGCTACTGCATCTCCGGCTTTTGCCGCATCAAAAACATCCTTTGCGGTCACTTCCGGAAGACTTCGCAGGCTGGTCTTGGCATCATCTGCTGCCAGGCGCTGTTTTGTCAGACGTACAATACCGGTTGCTGACGCATACTGCTCCAGGCATCCGCGTTTTCCACATCCGCAGGTCTCCGTCTCTGTCTCAGATACTTTCATATGACCGATCTCTCCACCGGCACCGTGTACACCGCCAACGATAGAACCGTTAATAATAATTCCGCCGCCGACACCGGTTCCCAGTGTGACCATGACACCGTTCTGACATCCCTGGCCGCCGCCTTTCCACATCTCACCAAGGGCAGCTACATTTGCATCATTTCCTACTTTTACCGGCAGACCGATTTTCTCAGAAAGTGTCTCTGCCACATCGAATGTACCCCATCCGAGATTGACACATTCACATACGACGCTGTCATTTTTAACCGGACCCGGAACACCGATTCCGACACCCTCTACCTCGTCTTTGCTGATACCGGCATCTGCCAGTTTGCTTTCTAAGGATGCCACAATATCATCCAGAATGGAGGCACCATGATTCTCTGTATTAGTTTTGATCTCCCATTTGTCCAGCATATTGCCGGAGTTCTCAAAAAATCCGATTTTACAGGTTGTTCCACCTACGTCAACACCAAATCCATACTTCTTCATTTTCCATACCTCTCTACTATGTTCTTTGTTTGTAAAGCGGACATTCACAATCCGCTTTCGCTACTTGCTCATGATTTTCCTTAGTATAGCACATCTATGGCTGCTGTCTCAATGTCGGATTTCTATATTTGAAATGATTTTTTTGTATTTTTCCGAACTTGTAAAGCGGACATTCGCAATCCGCTTTCGCTACTTGCTCATGACTTATTTATTTCCGATATCATACGGTGTGGTCTGATATACATAGTAATTCAACCAGTTGGAAAACAGCAGCTGTCCTGCGGAACGCCAGGTAACTACCGGTTCCTTCGTCGGATCATCATCCGGATAATAATGATACGGAATATGTGGATTCAGACCTTTTTCAAAATCACGTTTGTACTCCAGTTCCAGTGTATTGGCATCATATTCCAGATGACAAAGTACAAAAAAGTTTTTGGAATCCGTCGTTTTCAAAATTGTCGGTCCGCCCGCTTCACTGTCTGCGATCAGCTCCAATTCCGGAACTTTGTCTACATCCTCTTTGAGAATGCCAACTTCACGTGAATGCGGTGCATTGAACACATCGTCAAATCCACGGAACAACGGGGAACTCTTCTTCAATACGGTATTGGAATACACACCGGAAAGTTTTTCCGGATATTCCACAGTCGGAATACCGAAATGATAATAGAGTCCAGCCAGTGCTCCCCAGCAGATGTGCATTGTAGAGTGTACATGCGTCTTTGCCCATTCCATAATCTTGCAAAGTTCTTTCCAGTAATGTACTTCCTCATACGGTACAAAAGCCAGCGGTGCGCCTGTAATGATCAGTCCGTCGAACCAGCGGTCCTTCACCTGTTCAAATGTCGTGTAGAATGATTCCATATGCTCTGTATCCACATGCTGAGGGGTATAGCTGGCAGTCTGTAAAAATTCCACCTTAATCTGAAGCGGTGTGTTTGAAAGTTTCCGAAGCAGCTGATTTTCTGTAATTACCTTGGTAGGCATCAGATTCAAAATCAGCACGTTCAGGGGACGGATATCCTGATGCATTGCCCGATACTCCGTCATAACAAAAATATTCTCGCTTTCAAGAACTGCTGTTGCTGGCAGTGAATCTGGTATTTTAATCGGCATATCCTTTTCCTCCTTTTATTTTTTCACAACGATCAGCCAGATACATATAGGAAAAATCCATGCACCGGATAACAGTTATGAATGATGAAGACTGTCCTTTCAGTCTTCGCAGATGATTCTATTCTATCTGTTCTTTCTATATAAATCAACAACTATTTTATTTCATAGCAGGTATATTTTTTCAAAAAGCATCTGAAGTCTCTTTACTATGCTTCTTTTTTCAATACATGGACCACTTTCACGATTAACGGGATCACCATGGCGATCCATACCATCGGCTCTGCCCAGATAATGCCCCAGTATGCAAACATCGGTGCAAACACAAAGGCAAACATGATTTTTCCCGCAAGTTCGATACAGCTGGAGAACACAGGAATGACCCGGTCTCCAAAACCCTGCATGGAATTGCGCAAGATAACGATCACCCCACAGATTACGATGAAAGACATATCCACTTTTAAATAAGTACTTCCCCAGTAAATTACATCCGGATTGGTAGTACTTGCAACAAACTGGATCAGTTTTCCTTCTATCGTGTGACAGATCAGGAAAACTACAACTGCCCAGACTGCCGCAATGATCAGAGATGCACGGATTCCCTGCCGGATCCGGTCAAAGCGTCTTGCACCATAATTCTGTCCGCAATAGGTCGCCATGGCAGAACCAAGCACACTGTTTGGCAGAGACACGAGTTCAAATACTTTTCGGGCTGCCGTGTGAGCCACAATGACTGTTGTTCCCAGAGTATTAATGGCAGACTGCAGCAAAATCGTTCCAATGCCGACCAGACAGGACATCAGGCCCATCGACAGTCCGCTTTTATACATTTCTGCCATCAGCTCCCGGTCAAATCGGAAATCCTCTTTCTGTATATGCAGAATCGGGAATTTCCGAAAAATACGAATCAGGCACAGCACCACAGACAAAAGCTGTGCCAGCACCGTAGCATAGGCTGCTCCCTGCACTCCCATCTGAAATCCAAGGATAAACAAATAGTCCAGCCCAATGTTGCTCACAGTTGCTACAATCAGAAAAATCAACGGTGTCAGTGCATCCCCGATAGCCCGCAGTGTATTGGCACACAGGTTGTAAAACAGCGTGGCAAAGAGTCCTACGATCAGCACACTGATATAGGCATATGCCATCTCAAACTGCGCCTGCGGCACATGCAGCAGATTCAGCACCGGATGCAGGAAAATTATCAACATCAGCACCAAAGCCAACGTAGTCAGTACACCAAGTGAAATCGCAGCTGCAAAAGTTTTTTTCAGCCGCTTCCTGTTTTTTGCCCCGAAACACATAGCTGTGATCAGTGAAAATCCAAGTGTCAGACCGTTCAGAAATCCGGTCATCAACGTATGTAACGTGGACACGGAACCCACTGCTGCCAATGCTTCCGTTCCCAGCGTACTTCCTACAATTTTTGTATCTACCAGGCTGTACAACAGCTGAAACACATTTCCCCAGAAAATCGGAATAGAAAACAGCAGGATCTGTTTCCAGGGCGTTCCCTCTGTCAGTGTTTTTGTTTTCATCATTTACCCTTTCTCCCATTTAAAAATACAGACAAATCCGTTTTCCACATACACGGATCATACCGTAAACCGGTGTTTCCCTGTATCCGGAAAACGATTCCTCTTCTCGTCAACCTTAGAAAGTATAAAGATTTATTGGACGAAATGCAAGTGAAATGTTACACTAATATACAGCGTCAGCGCCTCACTTTTGCTCAAAAGTCTACAACAGGTGAAACTGATGCATCGTATATTCGATTTACAAGGGGATACATACAACAATGGACAGACAAAAAAACAAATATTATTATCTGAAAGGAATCAAGAATGGTATGCCGATCTGTCTCGGCTATCTCGCGGTTTCTTTTACACTGGGCATCACTGCCCGAAATGCAGGTATGACGGCCTGGCAAGCCATGCTCACCAGTCTCGCCTGCAACGCTTCCGCCGGTCAGTATGCGGGCTTTACCGTGATTGCAGCCGGCGACACTTATTTTGAAATGGTCCTGATGGAGCTTGTGGCAAACGCACGTTATCTGCTGATGTCATGCTCCCTGAGTCAGAAGTTTTCTTCCGAAACCGGTCTGCTGCACCGTCTGCTGGTTGGTTTTGACGTCACCGATGAAATCTTCGGTGTCGCGGTATCGGAACCCGGAAAACTAAATCCGTTTTACAATTATGGCATGATGACGGTTGCCATTCCGGGCTGGAGTCTCGGTACATTTTTCGGTGTTATTATGGGTAATATCCTGCCTGCCAACATTGTAAGTGCATTGAGCGTCGGACTGTACGGCATGTTCCTTGCCATCATCATTCCGCCTGCACGCAAGAATAAGGTAATTGCAGCACTGGTCACTATCTCCATGGTTTCCAGCTATATCTTCTCACGGCTTCCGGTGATTTCCGACATTTCCTCCGGTATCCGCACCATTATTCTCACGGTGGCAATCGCAGGCATCGCAGCAATCCTGTTCCCGGTAAAGGAGGAAACCGAACATGCAGCATAATATCTACATCTACATTCTGGTCATGTTTGCCGTGACCTACCTGATTCGTGTCCTTCCGCTGACACTGATCCGCAGAGAGATCAAAAATAAAACCATCCGGTCATTTCTGTACTATGTGCCTTACGTCACACTGGCCGTTATGACATTTCCGGCTATCATGGAAGCAACAAACAGCCCCGTGGCCGGACTTGCTGCCCTGGTGGTCGGTATCATACTGGCCTGGTTCGGACGCAGCCTCTTCCAGGTAGCGGTGCTGTCCTGTGTCGTGGTATTTGTGCTGGAGCTTTTTATGTAAATTGTTTGTCTGTGTAAAAGGCAAATCTGAAGCAGAAATCCAGACAGACACGGATGATTTTCTACCTCCGCTGCGCCGCTTATCTCTGCCTCCTCCCGCGAACTCGCACGCAAAGACTGCGTGCTCAGACACACTCACGGAGGCAGGCTATGCTCGCTGCGGTAACGAAAATCAACCTACCGTCTTGTCTCGGATTTCTGCTTCAGATTTGCTCCATTTACTTGACGGCACCGTATGCAACGCATGCCACAAGCTGATGACATAATATTCGTTATGTCGCATGCGCAAATTTATATAGAGTGAAGAATAACATACCTAATTGTAAATCTGCGCATGCAACACAATAGAGACTATGCTCTCAGCTTATATGCATGCGTGGCACGCAGTGCGTCGTGTGAATGGCTGATTATTTCACTGTGTAAATACAGAAAATGAAGCATCCTGTCAGGGAAAGCGATTAAGCAAACGACCGAGTTTCACGAGTTTTTGCGCGAGTGGGAACGACC
>ENA-OQRA01001469-OQRA01001469.1-human-gut-metagenome-genome-assembly--contig:-NODE-1469-length-12722-cov-6.034736_pt1 | contig 12722 bp, 10 predicted proteins | sample MGYA00243238_ERZ505106 | MGnify/ENA primary metagenome ERZ505106 (study PRJEB26097, sample SAMN02711298) | human gut metagenome | biome: Gut microbiome | host: Homo sapiens | place: Denmark...
CACAGCGGACGAGGCCGCGCCGCCGCGGCGCGGGCAGAGGTATAAAAGTCCGGCAGAGCTGGACTTTTATGGGGAATTTTATGCGGCGCTCTGCGGAGCGCCTGTCCTGCCTGTTTTGCCGAAGGCAAAATTCGGCAGGAGATTGCGCCCGAAGGGCGCGAAAAGGCACGCCTTTGGCGTGCCTTTTCCCGTTTTTTCTTTTATTTTCTGGCTGGTCCTTATATAATGTGTATTCCTTTTATTTTGCATGAAATGTAAAATATAACCGCTGCATTTCTGCGGCGGTTATATTGAGATTATATATGATTTTTGAACTGCTTCCTTACTCGATATTCAGTGCTTCGCGCAGAACGTGCAGGCTTGCAAGGTGGCCGTCGAGCATGGAAAGCGTCAGATCCTCCATTTCGAGCGAAACCTCCTCGTCATAGCCCGACATGCGGACGACCGAGAAGAACTCCTTCCACCACTTCGCATCATGGCCTGCGCCGACGGCGACATAGTTCCACGCGCGGCGCGCAAAGGCGTCGATCGGCTTGGTATCCAGCATGCCGTTCGGCTGCCAGTACCGGCGCTCCGGGCGCGAATCCTTGCCGTGGATATGATAGATCGCGCCGTGCTCGCCGAGCACACGCGCCGCCTCGATCGGGTCGCCGCCCATCCAGAACAGGTGGCTCGGGTCGAGGTTCATGCCGACCATCGGGCCGACCGCCTCGCGCAGGCGGAGCAGCGTCTCCGGATTATACACAAGCTGCATACCGTGATTTTCGAGCGCGATCCGCTCGATGCCGCAGTCCTCCGCCATCTTTACGATGTCCTTCCATACCGGGATGGCGACCTCGTTCCACTGATAATCGAGGATTTCCTGCGTCTCGGGCGGCCACGAGGTCGTGATCCAGACCGGAGTCTTATCGCCCCTGCATCCGGCCGGCAGGCCGCTCATCATGACGATTTTCTTGACGCCGAGCATCTGCGCGAGCTCGAACGTCTTTTTCGTGACGTCCATTTCCTTTTCATAGGCGAGCGGATTTCCCGAGCAGTTAAGCGCGCACAGCTCGAGGCCCTTCGCGCGCATCGCGTCATACCATTTTTCCCGCGCGGTCCTGTCGCTCACGAGCAGGTCGAGGTCGCAGTGCGGCGCGCCCGACCAGTTGCCCGTGCCGATCTCGATCGCGGCTATCTTCTGAGATACGCAGAAATCAAGCATCTCCTCATACGGCATATCCAATGTGCAGGTCTTAATGGCCAGTTTCATTTTGAATTCCCTTCTCTCGTTCTTTGCAGTTTGGAGCTTCAAAGGAAGATGCGCGTTTTTCGCAGGACTTCCTTCACAAAAAACGCAGACTACCCCCTATATCATCAAGGCAATTTTACCATACTGTAACCTGAATATGCAAGAGACAATCTCATAATATGCCCAAATTCTTCCCTCTCCTGCCTCGAAAAACTGCGAATTATGTCCAGAAAAGCATCAATTTGCACAATGCACAGAAAGCAGTTTTTATATCCTCGACACGTTATTGTCAACCTGCACAAAGCGTCAGGGGCATTCCTCGCCATTACCGACAAAATTGTCAACACCCCCTTGTCAAACAGTATTCTTTGCATTAAAATATTACCAGAACGTTGGAGCGTTCGTTGTACCGCATCAGGCGGTGAAACCGAATGACAGACTGACTGACCCTTTTCGGTGTGGACAGACTGTACGAAAAAGGAGAGAGGTTTTTATTATGAAGAAGAGATTACTTGCTATGCTGATGACCGGCGCTATGGTTGCAAGCCTTGCAGCTTGCGACGGCGGCTCTACCACCGGCGGCGACACCAAGACCAGCGACAACAAGGGCGGCGACACCGCTTCCGGTTCCTGCTCCGTTGACGTCATCCTCAAGACCACCGCTTCCGAGTACTGGAGCTACGTCAAGGCTGGCGCTGAGGCATATGCAAAGGATAACAGCGACGTAAAGGTCGAGGTTAAGGGCGCTACCTCCGAGACCGCTTACGACGAGCAGCAGAACATGATCGAGACCGACCTGAACTCCGGCGCATACGACGCATTCGTAATCGCTCCGCTGCAGGCTGATCTGGTTAAGACCCTGATCGCCGGCAAGAGCGATCCGATCATCGCTGTTGACACCAACATCGACGCTCCCGAGGTACTTTCCTTCGTAGGTACCGGCAACGAGGACGCAGCTGCACTGGGCGGCAAGGAAGCTGTCAAGGCTGCACAGGACGCTGGCTGGGATAAGGTTCAGGCTATCGCAATTTCCGGCGTACAGGGCGACGGCACCGCTACCGCTCGTCTGACCGGTTACGAGAAGGGCATCACCGAGGCTGGCGGCGAGTTCCTGAAGGGCGAGATCCAGTACGCTGACGCTGTTGCTGATAAGGCTGCAACCTCCATGGAAGCTATCATGCAGAACCATCCGGAAGGCGTCGCTATCATCGTCTGCAACAACGACGATATGGCAATGGCAGCAGCTCGCGCAGCAAAGGGCAACGCAGCTTACGCGAAGACCATCTTCGTTGGCTTCGACGGCATCCAGTCCGCTTGCAACGCTATCCTCGCCGGCGAGGAGACCATGTCCGTTGCACAGGAAGCTTACGACATGGGCTACAAGGCTGTTGAGGCTGCTGTAAAGGCTGTTAACGGCGAGACCCTGGATAAGTTCATCGACTCCGGCTGCTCTGTTGTTACCAAGGACAACGCTCAGGAGCGTCTGGACACCCTGAAGGGCTACATCGGCTAATCAGTTTAGCACTTATTAGTACGCGAGTGGTTTTCCATTTGTTCTTAGCATTTAAGTGAACGAGAAGAAACCCCTGCAAAGATTTGAACAGGATCGCTTGCAGGGGTTGTCTTTTCGAAGAAAGTTTGAAATCGTCAAACTTTTATCAGTCATTCTCCCGCGAGACGAGATCGGCAGGAGCTATTGTTGCGGCAAACCTCCTCCTTTTGCAACTGAACCGAGAACAGTTTCTTTTTGTCCCGCACTTCATCTCGGAGAAGAAAAGGTGATATGCAAATGAGTGAATACGTAGTAGAACTGAAAAACGCGACCAAGCGTTTTCCGGGCGTAGTGGCTCTGCGAAACATGCAGCTGGCAGTCAAGCCGGGCGAGATCCTCGGCCTGATCGGCGAGAACGGCGCAGGCAAGTCTACGCTGATCAAGGTGCTGACTGGTGTACATCAGGCAGACGAGGGTCAGATCTTCGTAGACGGCGTAGAGCAGCACTTCAAGGACCCGAACGAGTCCGCTGCTGCGGGCATCGCCTGCGTTTATCAGGAGCTGAATATCGAAAAGCTGCTGAGCATTACGGACAACATTTTTATCAACAAGTGGCTCAAGAAGGGCAATCTGCTCGACTACCCGACCATGCACAAGAAGGCAAAGGAAGTTATGGCGTCGCTCGGTCAGGACGTAGACCCGACCAAGCCGGCCGGCAACTTCGGCATGGGCGTTCAGCAGATGATCGAGATCGCCAAGGCGGTTCTCATCAACGCAAAAATGATCATTATGGACGAGCCGACCTCCTCTCTGGGCGAGAAGGAAGTCGAGCAGCTGATGAAGACCTGCCGTGAACTGAAGGCACGCGGCATCGGCATCGTCTTTGTATCCCATAAACTCGAAGAGCTGTTCGAGCTCTGCGACCGCGTTACGGTTATCCGTGACGGCGAGTACATCGAGACGCGCGACATCAGCGGCTGGGACAACGACTCCCTGATCACCGCGATGGTAGGCCGTTCTCTGGACAACCAGTTCCCGAAGGAAATCGGCGTAAAGAGCGCTGAGCCGATGCTCAAGGTCGAGCATCTGAAGGAGACCGGCGTGCTGAAGGATGTATCCTTCGAAGCATACGGCGGACAGATCCTCGGCTTTGCAGGTCTGGTCGGCGCAGGCCGTACCGAGACCATGCGCGCGATCTTCGGCGCAGACCCGATCGACGGCGGCACCATCGAGATCAAGGGCAAGCAGGTACACATCAAGACCCCGCGTCAGGCGATCCAGCACGGCATCGCGTTCCTGACCGAGGACCGCAAGGGTCAGGGTCTGGTTCTTGCGCAGTCCATCCGCACCAACCTCATCCTCGCCAATATGAAGGGCTTCTCGACCGGCATGTTCCTGAACGAGAAGAGGATCGAGGACGCAGGTCAGAAGAACATCGCGTCTCTGCGCATCAAGACCCCGTCTATCGACGAGATCGTCGGTCAGCTGTCCGGCGGCAACCAGCAGAAGGTTGTTATCGGCAAGTGGGTCAACACGGACGCAGACATCTTTATCTTCGACGAGCCGACCCGTGGTATCGACGTCGGCGCAAAGGTCGAGGTTTACAACGTAATGAACAGCCTGGTAAAGCAGGGCAAGTGCGTTATCATGGTCTCCTCGGAAATGCCTGAGATCCTTGGTATGTCCGACCGCGTCATCGTTATGCGCGGCGGCGAGGTAATGGCAACCGTCGATCGCGACAGCGAACATTTCAATCAGGAAGACCTTATGAAGGCAGCTTGGGGAGGTAAATTAGATGACTAAGAAGAAATCCAGCAATTTGATGAACTATGCCGGTACGTTTGGCGCACTGGTTATCCTTTGTGTTGTACTGGCGATCGCATCGCCCAACTTCTTTAAGTATTCGAACATGATGTCCATTCTCAAGCAGACGTCGTTCAATGCACTGGTTTCCACCGGCATGCTGCTCTGCCTGATCACCGCCGGCATCGACCTTTCTGTAGGCGCTAACGCAACGTTCGCAGCCTGCCTTGCAGGTATGCTGATGAACAAGGGCATGTCCAATCCGGTCGTCCTCCTGCTCGTCGCTATCGTCGGCGGCACCCTGATCGGCTGGGTCAACGGTATGCTCCTCACCCGTCTGCACCTCCCCCATCCGTTCGTATCTACCCTCGGTATGAAGAACGTACTCTGGGGCGGCGCGCTGATCGTTACCAACTCTCAGATGGTATCCTTCTCCGGCAATGACGCTGTTATGTGGCTCGGCTCCGCAACCGTAGGCGGCTTCCCGATCTCCTTCATCGTTGTTATCGCGATCTACATCGTAATGCACGTCCTGCTGACCAAGACCGCTCTTGGCCGCTCGATCTACTGCGTAGGCGGCAACCCGGAAGCAGCTCGTCTGTCCGGTATCAACTCCGCTAACGTACTCACCTTCTGCTACACCCTGTCCGGCTTCATGGCTGCTCTGGCAGGCATCGTATCCATCGGTCGTTCCGGTATCTGCAACGGCGTTAACGCTATCCAGCCGTACGATACCGACGCTATCGCAGCCTGCATCATCGGCGGCGCATCCTTCATGGGCGGCAAGGGCACCATGGTTGGTACCATGCTCGGCGCTCTGATCATCGCAGTTCTGCGTAACGGCTTCTCGCTGCTGTCCGTTTCGTCCGCAGTTCAGAACCTCGTTCTCGGCCTCGTTATCATCGGCGCCGTACTGCTCGACGTTACCCGTGAGCGCATGGAAGCTAAGGCTCGCCGTCTGGCTACCAAGTAAAACGCAAGAAAAAAATCGCTGCTTCGGCAGCGATTTTTTCTTGCTTATTTCCAAGGGGGACGCTGTCCCCCTTAGATACGCTTGTGGTTCCGGAGAAACCACAAGCGATAACCCCCTCTCGTCCGCACAAGGTGAATTGCCCTGAAAGGGCAAGAGAAGGTGCCCTGGGGTGCAGCGGACGAAGCCGCGCCGCCACGGCGCGGGCAGAGGAATAAAAGTCCAGCAGAGCTGGACTTTTATAGGGAATTTTACGCGGCCTGCTGCGGCAGGCCTGTCCTGACTGTTCCGGCTTTGCCGGAATACGTCAGGAAAATCACATAAGAAAATCCGGGACTCTCGTCCCGGATTTTTTACTTTTCGTCGACGTTTTACAGCATTTCTTTGCAGACCAGTGTCAGGTCGGTATAATAGGCGGTTTCCTTTGGGGTGATGTTACGGGCAAGGAGCTGATACATGGCGATAACGGCGCGAAAGGACTCCTGCCAGAAGGACTGGCCGATAACGAAATCCACCGTGCCCTCCTTGAGGTAGCGCTTTGCGGCCGGGGTAAGGTCGTTGCAAACGACATGCACGCCCGAGCCGACGCCCGCGCGGCGCAGACCTGCGATGCAGCCGGAAACCGGCTGCGTGGACATATATACCGCGCGGATCTGACGGTCCTCCAAGATCGCCCGCGCGACAAGCTCCTCGGTCAGCGAGTGCATCTCGTTGGTCTCGATGATATGGTAGGCGTCCGAGGGGAAGCCAAGCTCACACAGATGGCTGCAAAAACCGTCCACACGGCCCTTGTGCGCCTCCATTCGCATGTTTCCGGTCACGACCAGCACGTGCTCGGAGTAACGGATGAGCCGCGCCATGACCCCGGCGGCGATCGCGCCGGCGCGCATCAGATCCTGTCCAACAAAGCACGCGCGGCCGCTGTCGGAAATATCGCCGTCATAGGTGATGACGCGGATGCCGCTCTCGAGCGCCTGCCGGATGGCCAGATAGACCTCAGGCGTGTTCTCCGCGCGGACGATCAGCCCGTCCACGCCGTTCTCTACCTGCTGCCCGATCGCGCCGACAAGCTCCTGACTCGTCATCGTGCGCAGCGGCACCTCGAGCAGCTCGAACGAATCGTCCGCGATATAGCGCAGCGCTCGGCGGATGCCGCTGATGACCTGCCGGTTGAAATAGGTATCCGTCCACTGCGGAATCAGGATGGCGGCGCGGTGCCGCGGCGCGGACGCGGTCTTTTTGCAGCTGTATCCCAGCTTTTCCGCTGCACGGAGCACTTTTTCGCGCACGACTGCATCGACGTTCGGTCTGCCGTGCAGGACACGGTCCACCGTACCGCGCGATACGCCCGCAAGCTCCGCCACCTGCTGCATTGTTACTGCCATCTGCTGACTCTCCTTCCGTCTATCCGGCGGCAAAACCGCCTTGAGCTGTCATCTCTCCGCCGCTGCAAATCCCTGCTGCGGCTGAACAGAAATCATTATACCCGCAAATGCTTTTTCCGTCAAGAATTTCCGTGCACAGCGCACAATCATGCGTTCGCATCCGTCCCCTCTGTTCCCTCTCATTCTGCGCAAAACCAAAGCCATTTTTTAGGCAGGATAACAATGTTGCGCAGCGGATATTGACCTTGCGGCCACGGCAGAGTATGATTAACTCATAACAGAAAACAGGCTGCGGACACCGCTTCGCAGTTCATAATACGATCCAAAAGGAGAATACGCTATGCTGAACATTGGTGTGATCGGCTGCGGCGCCATCGGCCGCGACCATATCCGTCGTCTGACCGACATCGTTCCGGGCTGCCAGGTCGTTGCCTGCGCAGACTATTTCGAAGAATCCGCAAACAAGGTTGCTGCACAGTACGAGGGCATGAAAGCCTATAAGACCGGCGAGGAGCTCATCCACGCCCCCGAGGTACAGGCTGTCGTCATCACCTCGTCCGACCCGAGCCACGCAGGCTACGTTCTCGAGGCGCTGAAGGCAGGCAAATTCGTTTTCTGCGAAAAGCCGCTCGCACAGAACGCAGGCGACTGCGAGAAGATCATCGCAGCCGAGACTGCTCATGGCAGGCGTCTGCTTCAGGTCGGCTTCATGCGCCGCTATGACCGCGGCTATGCGGAGATGAAGCGCATCATCGACTCCGGTGAACTTGGCGCGCCGCTCATGATCCATGCCTGCCACCGCAACGTTTCCCAGCCGGATGGCTTCCAGACCGAAATGGGTGTTTCCAACGTTGCTATCCACGAGCTCGACATCTGCCGCTGGCTGCTCGGTGACGAGTACGAGAGCGCTCAGGTGCTCAAGGTCCGTCAGTCCGCCTGCTCGACCAAGGGCTATGACAATCCGCAGATCGTTCTGCTCGAGACCAAGTCCGGCGCACGCATCGACGTCGAGGTACAGGTCGCTGACGCCTACGGCTACGACATCCAGTGCCAGGTTGTCTGCGAAAAGGGCACGGTCAACCTGCCCGATCCCTATGCCGTTGTCAAGCGCGCGAACGCAAGCCGTTCCTTCCCCATCCTCACCGACTGGAAGGACCGCTTTATCGAGGCATATGACATCGAGCTGACCCACTGGGTCAAGACCCTTGAGGAAAAGGGCGAGCCGGACGGCCCGTCCGCATGGGACGGCTATGCAGCCTGCGTTGCCGCCGACGCCCTCAATCGCTCCCGCGGCACGGGCAGATTTCTGCCGGTCGAGACCATGGAGAAGCCGGAGCTGTACAGATAAACCGGTCTCTCGCTAACCCTTGTCCTCTCTTTTTTTCATAGAATGTCCCTGACATGCGAGTCGAGGGGAACCTCCATATCGCAGTTCTCCCAATTTGCGGTACGGAAAGGAAAGTCCTCCGCACGCCGTGTTTCTCACAGATCACGGTGTGCCGGAGGGCTTTTTTTATGTTACTCTCGGAAGCGCAGCGGCGTATATTCCTCGTGCTCCCGCACGCAGCGGTATGCCGGACGGATGATCTTATCCGTATTGACCAGCTCCTCCAGACGGTGTGCGCTCCAGCCGACGATACGCGCGATGGCGAACACCGGCGTATACAGCTCGGGCGGCAGACCGAGCATGGAATACACGAAGCCCGAATAGAAATCCACGTTGACCGAAACGCCCTTGTAGATGCGGCGCTCCTCGGCGATCGCGGCCGGCGCGAGGCGCTCAACCATCTGGTAGAGCGCGAAATCCGCGTCTCTGCCCTTTTCGTGCGCCAGCTGACCGACAAACGACTTGAACACCTGTGCGCGCGGATCGGAGACCGAGTAGACCGCATGGCCGACGCCGTAGATCAGACCCTTGCGGTCGAAGGCCTCTCTGCGCAGCAGCTTTTTGAGGTATTCCGTGACCTCCGCCTCATCGGTCGGGTCGCTGACCTCGCGCTTCATATCCTCGAACATCTGCACGACCTTGTAGTTCGCGCCGCCATGCTTGGGGCCCTTGAGCGAGCCGAGCGCAGCCGAGATGACCGAATAGGTATCCGTGCCCGAGGAGGTCACGACATGCGTCGTAAACGAGGAATTGTTGCCGCCGCCGTGCTCCATATGCAGCACGAGCGCCAGATCGAGCACACTCGCCTCGAGCGGCGTATACTGCATATCCGGGCGCAGCATCCGCAGCAGATTGGAGGCGGTAGACAGGCTGTCCGAGGGGTAATGAATGTACATGCTCGCGCCGCACTCATAGTGGTTGTAGGCATGGTAGGAGTAGACCGCGAGCATGGGGAACACCGCAATGAGCATGAGGCACTGCCGCAGCACGTTCGGCAGGCTGATGTCGTCCGCGCTCTCGTCATAGGAGGCGAGCGTCAGCACGCTGCGGGACAGGCTGTTCATCATGTCGTGCGTCGGCGCCTTCATGATAACGTCGCGCGTGAAATTGGTCGGCAGCGTGCGCCCCTGCGCGAGCAGGCTCTTGAAGCTGCCGAGCTCCTTTGCGTCGGGCAGTCTGCCGAACAGCAGCAGATATGCGACTTCCTCGTAGCCCTTGCGTCCCTCGCGCACAAAGCCCTGCACGAGCTCCTCGATGCGTATGCCGCGGTAGTACAGCTCGCCCGGGCACGGCTGCAAAATGCCATCCACCTCGCGCTGTGCGATAATGTCCGAGATGTTGGTCAGTCCGGCCAGCACGCCCTTGCCGTTTACGTCGCGCAGGCCGCGCTTTACGTCATATTCCCGATAAAGTCCCGCCTCGATGAGGGTATTGCTGCGGCAGAGCGCTGCCAGCTCCTCCATGCGCGGCGTGACGATCAAAATGTTGTTTTCCGGCGTCATCCTCTCGCCTTCCTTCCTTTGATTTAGATATTTTATTCTACCAGATCAGAACGGGCCATTCTGCACAAATTCGGAAACATTCTGTGAATTTTTCATGAACAAAAAAGAGCCTGTACGCTGTGTACAGACTCTTTTCATGATTGACTTTACTGAGCGGACTGCTCGGTCGCAGACTGCTCTGCGTCGGACGGCTGTGCGTCGGACTGCTGTGCGTCGGACTGCTCGCTCGCCTCACCCGGACGGGTTACGAGGGTCTGAACGTCCTGCGGCAGATAATCGTAGACATTTTCATAGGTGATGGTGCTGTACAGATCGGTGGTCTCGACCTGCGCCTCATCCATCCACTGCTGGAGCAGCTCGTCCATCGAGCCGGAGATCGCGGAGATGATGTCGCTCTTGAAGTTGTCGAGCTGGCTGTCGTCCAGCTTGACGCGCTTGATGATGTGGTAGCCGTAGCTGCTCTTGACGAGCTCGGAAACCTCGTCCTCAGCCAGAGCCTTCGCGCCGTCGTAGAACTCGGTGACCATCTGACCCTCGGTGAAGGTGTAGCCGTTCGGGTTGTTGGACAGGCCGGTATCCTCGCTGTACTGGTTCATCAGCGTGTCGAAGTCCTCGCCTGCGTTGATGCGGTCGAGGATGGACTGCGCTTCCTTCTTCGCTTCCTCATCGGTGCGCTTGGTCTCGCCGGAAGCCGGGTCAACGGTCGTGATGAGGATGTGCTTTGCGGTGATGTAGTTATCCTCGTAGTACTTCTGAATGTCCTCATCAGACGGGGTATTGACGCCGTTCTCGCCGAAATAGTAATCGTTCAGCGCCTGATAGCACTGGCTGATATACATGAAGTTCTGGTAGGTCTGGTCAGAAAAACCGAACTGCGCGATCTGGTTCAGATAAGCGTCCTTGGTGGTGTTCGCGATGCTGTTGCGGCGAACGGACGCCATCTCCTTCTGCTCGTTGTAGCTGAGCTTGAGGCCGAGCTCGTTGAACTTCTGCATGACGACGCGCGCATAGATCGCCTGCTGCTCCGCCGCCTCCGGCATGGAAGCGCCGAGCGACTTGGCCATGTCCTCGTTCGACCACAGGTCGGTCAGCCCCATCTGCGCATACATGCTCGCGTAATACTGCATGTTGTAGAGCATGTAGCCCGAGTATTCGTCGGCAGTTACTGCATCGCCGTTTACGGTCAGCACGGTCTCCGCGCCTTCGTTCAGCGGCTTATAGTGGATCATCATGCTCGACACGCCGCCGATGGTCGCGCCCAGTACAACGGCGGTCATGGCAACCATTGCAGCAAGACGCTGTACTAATTTGCTCATGTTACTCCTATCTCCTTACATTTAACAGACTTCAATCAGTATAACACCATTTGCCCTCGGTGACAAGAAAAATCACAGAATCGACACAAAAACAGCGGTGCGGTCTGCGTGCGCGTCAGCTTTTCGAGGAAGCCGCGGCGGAATTTGCCAGCGCGATGCCGCCGCTGACGAGCAGGAGCGACAGCAGATTGCGCACGGTCATGATATTCTCCCCGAGCACGAGCGCGGAAAAGACCGCGCCGAAAACCGGGATGAGGAAGCCGAACAGGCTGACCCGGCCGACCGGGAACCGGCCGAGCAGCGCGGTCCAGATCGTGAAGGCTGCCGCCGAGAGCACGATCATGTAGCCGAGCAGCGCCGCGCCGCCGGCGGTCACGCTGCCGAGGGCGCCGCCGCCGACCCTGCCGAGCAGGCCGAGGAACGTGCCGCCGAGGGCGAGCTGCCAGCCGGTGAGCAGCATCGGGTCGCGGCCGGGCGTATAGATGCGCGAGACGAGCGCCCCGGCGCCTGCCGAGACCGCAGAGAGCAGAATCAGGCCGTCGCCGTGCAGACGGAAGCCGTCCAGACCGCCGAGGCCGAGCACGAGCACGCCGGCAAAGCCGAGCACGCAGCCGAGCGTTTTCCGTCTCGTGAGCCGGTCATTTTCCAGCAGAGCGTGCGCGAGCAGCAACGCAAAGAAGGTCTGCGTGCCCGAGAGCACCGAAGCCTTTGTGCCGGTCGTACCGGCGAGACCGATATAGTAGCAGACGTACTGGAGCATGCTCTGGAACAGGCTGATCATAAAGATCGCCCTGTATTCGCCGCGCTTCGGACGAATGCGGTGTCCCATGCAGGCCGCGACGAGCAGCACGAGCACGCCTGCGAGCGTGAAGCGCCATCCGGCGAACACCAGCTGCGAGAACGAGTCCCCTGCCGCGATCTCGAACAGCTCGTATCCCTTTTTGACGCAGGGCGCGGCGCTGCCCCAGAGCGCGGTGCACAGAACCGCCGGCAGAACAAGCGAGAGAAGCGTATTGTTTTTCCTTTTCATATCTATATTCCTACCCCTTGAAAATTTATGCAGCAGGTTCAGTATAGCAGTTTTTTCGCCCTTCCGCAACAAATCCGGGCAAAAGAAAGGAACTTCCGATGCATTTCGCGTTTCGGAAGTTCCTTCACTGTGATTCTTCGGTTGTTGACATCAGACTGATCTGCTCCTTTGAAATTCCCTGTATTCGCTGTCCTTAGCGAGCACGGCGGGAATTTCTCAGAGTCTTAGCATCGATGCGTTCGCTCTCAAGCTCCATGGTACGAGCAGCTACCAGACCGTTAAAGAAACCCTTCATCATAATTCATGCACTCCTTTTCAGTGTTTGTATTTTCCTGAGATCGTCTTTCCTGATCTCTGGTATTATAATACACCGCAGGGCACAGAAAAACAAGAGTGAGCTTTTATGAATATTGCACATCGTAAGCATCATTTTATTGTGCATATTGACGATGGTGCTTGCGCAGTTTGCACATAGTTAACATTTTGTTTTTATTCAGTTTACACAATGAAGTGAAAGCAAAATAATTTGAAGGAAAGCGGTAAACGAAAGAGCGGAAAACACCGTTTTCCGCTCTGAGTCCGCATTATCATCGAATTTTGTACTCT